>Ga0310690_10000429_pt1 | contig 91402 bp, 79 predicted proteins | sample AusTroGonzalo_MG_2_FD_207661 | JGI IMG/M metagenome (GOLD analysis project Ga0310690, IMG submission 207661) | Bovine rumen microbial communities from tropical cattle in Woodstock, Queensland, Australia - Gonzalo_04 (v2) (version 2) | ecosystem: Host-associated > Mammals > Digestive system >...
CGCGCTCGCGGTAGCGTTCGTCCATCTCGAGCAGCTGCATTTTCTCTTCGCAGAGCTTCTTGAACTCGTCTTCGCCGATTTCGGGGAGGCCGAGGAAGGCGCGCTTGCTGTTGAGCGCCATCTTCAAAAATTCCACGTTGTTCACGCCCGGGATTTCGGTGGGGTACTGCGTGCTGATGAACAGGCCCGAGTTCGCGCGTTCGTTGATTTCCATTTCGAGCAGGTTCTTGCCGTCGAGTTCCACGGAGCCGTCGTTCACCTGGTAGGCGGGGTGGCCCATGATGACCTTCGAAAGGGTGCTCTTGCCCGAACCGTTCGGGCCCATGATGGCGTGGACCTCTCCCGGTTTTACCTCCAGGTTGATGCCTTTGAGGATCTGGGTTCCGTCTTCGATGCTTGCTTTGAGGTTCTTGATTGATAACATGGGTTCCTCTCTTACATGGGCATGGATGCCTGCAATTGGATCAAACTTGACTTGCTGCGGATGATCTGGTCCGCGAAAGTGTCTATCGTGATGAAGCCCGATTTGTAGTCGTGGCTGATTTTTTCCATCTCGTGTGTAAATTCGTTCAGTTTAAGGCGCTGCTGTACGCCCTCGTCGCTGTCCAGCGAAATCGCCTTCTTGAAGCGGTTGCACAGGCTGAGCGTGAAAAACATCATGGAGTCGTAGAATTCGTAGATCTCGTTGGGCGGGATCCACTTTTCTTCGGGGAGCCCCTCGATGAACAGCTTGAGTTCGGGCGAGACGCTGTCGTAGAGGACCTGCGGCGAAAAGTACCCGGTCTCGGCGTATTGCGAAAGGACGGTACCGACAAATTCGTCTACGATGGAGGACTCGAGAAGCCTGAGGCCGCTGGCGGCGAATTCCATGTCGAAGTATTCGCTGGCGCGGTCGAGCAGGGTCGGGTTCCTGAAAAGCAGGTTGGCGAAGCGCACTTCGATGGGCGGGAGCGCATACCAGGGAATGCTGACCTCGGGCTCCTGGGGCTGATCCTCCAGGGGCTGCGGCGCGTCTCCCATGTCGGCAGGTTGCTGCGGTGCTGGCGCCTTCGGCTGTACCCTGTGCTTGGGCTGGATGCTCTTGATCTGGTCGAGCGAACGGCTTGTGTTGAACCTTTCCGAGACGAGCTTGAGGTATTCGTTCCTGAGCTCGGGATTGTTGATGCTCTTGATGATGGATTTCGCGTAGGTGATGAAGTTCGCGCGGTCTTCCAGGCTCGTCGTGGGCATCTCGTGGCTCAGATAGCTGAGCCAGTCCTCGGCTCTCGTGAGTTCGCTGCGGAAGGCGTCGGCGCCGCGCTCGTTCACGAAGTTGTCTGGGTCGATCTTGGTGCCGTCGGGGCGCGACAGCGAGAAGATGCGCGGGGCGATTCCCTTGGGGAGCACGATTTCGAGGCTGCGGAGCGTGGCCTTGCGGCCGGCGGCGTCGCCGTCGAACACGAGGTAGGCCGTCTTGGCGTAGCGCGAAAGGATGCTCGCGTGCGTCTCGGTGAGCGCAGTGCCCGATGCCGCCACGACGTTCGTGACGCCGCCCTGGTAAAGGCTGATGAGGTCGAAGTACCCTTCGACGATGATGACCGCGTTTTCCTTCGCGATGGAGGCGCGGCTGTGGTTCAGGCCGAACAGGATGTCGCTCTTGTTGTAAAGCGCCGTGTCCGGGCTGTTCATGTACTTGGGCCGCTCGAAGCCTTCCTGCTTGGGAGCCAAGTCGCGTCCGCCGAACGCGACGACGATTCCCGACTGGTTCTGGATGGCGATCATCAGGCGGTCGCGGAACTTGTCGGCGATGCCCCCGTTCTTCTTTTCGGTGGCAAGGCCCGCCTTGACGCAGTCCCTGGGCGAAAATCCGTTGCGCGCGGCATACCCGATGAATCCTTCGCGGCCGTCGGGCGCGTAGCCGATGTGGAATTGACGCCGGGTGCTCTCGCTGATGTTACGCTTGGCGAGGTATTCGAGGGCTTTTGGACTCAGGGCGAGTTGCTGCTCGAACCATTCGCAGGCGAGCTCGTTGAGCTTGCGGACCATGGCGCGTTCTTCGGTGACTTCGGCGCTTTCCTTGCTCGCGAAGTTCGGGAGGGGGAAACCCACGAAGTTCGCGACCCATTCCACGGCGCCGTTGAAGTCGATTTTCTCGTGCTCCTGGACAAACTTGAACACATCCCCGCCGGCACCGCAGGCAAAGCACTTGTAAATTCCCAGGGTCGGGTTCACGCTCATGCTGGGCGAGTGGTCGTCGTGGAAGGGGCACATCCCCACGAAGCGTCCGTTCCCGCTTTTCTTGAGCGGGATAAACTGCTGGATGACAAGCGAGATGTCCGCCTGTGCTTTCAGCTGCTGGATGACTTCGTTAGGGTAGAACGGCATGCTTTTTTATGCTTTGTGGTGCTCGTCGTGGTGCGGGCAGCCGCAGCCGCCCTTGCCGTCGCAATTTTCCTTGTGGTGGCCTTCGCCGCCACATTCGCATTCGTGGCCTTCTTCGCCGCACTTGCATTCACCGTCGCCGTGGCCGCCACAGCAGCAGTGGCCCTGCGGGTTCAGCTCTTCTTCGGTGGCTTCGCGGACGTCCACGACTTCGATGGCGAAGTTCAGGTTCTTGCCGGCCAGTTCGTGGTTCGCGTCGATGACGGCCTTGTCGCCGGAGACGGACTTCACGCGGATGGGCATGGGACCCATGGGCGTCTGGGCGTAGAACATCATGCCGGCTTCGACATTCTGGACTCCTTGGAAAACGTCCAGAGAAACTTCCTGGGTCATGCGCTCGTCGTATTCCCCGTAACCTTCGGCGGGGATGACCTTCACGTCGAACTTGTCGCCGACTTCATGACCGACCATGGCCTTTTCGAGGCCGACCACGATCATGTGGGCGCCCTGGATGTACTGTAGGGGCTCGCGTCCTTCGGATGAATCAATGACCTTTCCTTCGTCGGAGGTGAGGGTGTAGTGCATCTGGACGACGGTCTTGTCGGCTATTTTCATATGAATCCTTTTTTTGGCATGCGGGAACAGCCCGCATGAGAATGGGGGTTGGAGCCTAAATATAGAATTCCATAATTGCGCTATCTTTTTGTTTTTGTTGAAATATGCGGGAGGGGACCACGCTCGGAGTGGCGAAGGCCGCCCGGTCCCCTCCCTGCACCCTCCCCTTCCCCGGCCGACGCTCTTATTCTCACACCGTTATGTAATAATCTCAATGACTAGTTCAATATTTCGCTAATACCAAAAACCGTGTTGGTTTGAAAATCAACACGGTTTGAAAAATTTTTAATAAGAATATCTACAGTTTTTTTGAAATTGGGGGAGAGGCTTTACGCTTGGGCTTCGTAGTACTCGCCGCCGAACGGATGGCTCGAGATGGTGAGTGTGGGCGGGAACTGCAGGCGCTTGGCGAGCGCGATTCCCCTGTAGCGGCGGTGCCATGCGGCCATGTCTTCGGCGGCGGCTCCGTCTGTCGGGAAATGCTTGCGGAAAAGTGCTTCGTCGACACCGAGTTCGCGGCAGAAACTGGACGCCCCGCGACCGAGGAGTTCGAGGGAATCTTCCAGGGACTTGTTGCGTTCTACCCAGTAGGCAAAGAGCCTGTCGTGGTAGGGGTAGATAATCGGGTCGCCCTTGCCTTCGTCCACGTTCATGGCTTCGCTCAGCTCGGCACTTGCGGGGATTTCGAGGCTTGCCCTCGGGATGATTTCCTTGTCCTTGTTGATTTCGTGGGCGAGGGCGTACACCTGCGTTTTCCAGAGGTCGCCCAGGGCGCACATCACGCCGCAGGTGTCGCCGTAGAGCGTGCAGTAGCCGACCATGGCCTCGCTCTTGTTCCCGTTGCAGGTGACTCCTGCGCCAAGGACAGAAGCAACTGTCGAAAGTACAGAAGAAGAACGGGTGCGGGCTTGCAAGTTCTCGTAGTTGATGCCTTCCACCTTCATTGGGGTATCGTTACGGACAAAGGAACACTTGCCGAGGCTATCGCAGATGGAGTCGAGCATCTGCGAGATGGGGGCGACCATGTAGGGGGTGCCCAGGTTCTCGGCCAAGTCACGTGCCGCGTTTTTCGTGGTATCCGAATTGAACTTTGTCGGCATGTTCACCAGGAACACGTTCTCGCTGCCGAGGGCTTCGGCATAGAGTGCCGCAGAGACTGCGCTGTCGATGCCGCCGCTGGCGCCGATGACCATGCGCTTGATTCCCATGCGCTTCAGATTCTCGCGAATCATGTAGACCAGTGCCGTGCGGATTTTGGCAATGCTTGAAAGCTGCTGTGGCATGCCGAGTGCGATGCCGAAATCGGTCTCGGCGGTGACTTTGTTCGCTTGGACGTCGACGAGGGCGGAGAATGCTTCGAAGGCGGGGAACTGGTAGGCGATGGAACCGTCGGCGTTGATGGCTGCGCTGCACCCGTCAAAGGCGAATATGCGCTTGCCTGTGTTTTCGGTGCCGACGGCGTTTACAAAAAGGATTGGCTTGCCGGTGCGTTTCGCATCGGAACCAAGCGAAGAAAGGCGCGTCTCGGATAGCCCGACTGCAAAGGGGCTACAGTCTATACGGATACTGCATTGCGTCAGGGGCTTTTCTGCGAGTTTGCCTGCGCTTGCGTGAATGACCTTGTTGCGGTTTTCGCGGTCAATGTTGCCAAAGATGATGTCGATGTTTTTCGAAAGCGCAATAATCTTTTCACCGAACTTGTTGCACTTGTCGCGGAAGGACTGCTGCAAGAAAAGGTCTCCCGCCATGGCCCCGGAGAGGCAGAACGACGGAAAAACGACGAGCTCGGCGTGCTTGGCGACGGCCTCGGCTACAGATGCTTTGATTGTTTCGAAGTTTATTTCCGGTTTTCCCGGAATGACGTTCATTTGGCAGAGGAATATTTTCATAGGAAATTCTCGTTATTGTCTATAGACTTCCTTTGTGCCAAAAATAATAATATTCTATCTTTCAAATGTGCAGAAAAAGTATATCATTTTAGTTGTTTTTTTTGGAATATTGCTTTTAACCCCTTTTGGTGTGCAGGCAATTGACGATCTTCGTGGCGAAAAGCGATTTATTTCGCTTGATATCTTCAAAGATATTGTTTATACCCCGTTCGTGCGTGAGTCAAATATCGCCGCTGGGGCACTCAAATTGGATAGTGCCTGGCGTGTGGCTCGGGAATCGATTGCGGGCGGCGCTGAAACTTCCGATGCGCTTGAACCGGTAGTCGGTGCGCTTTCCGATTTGGAAGCCTCGGTGCTCACGGTCAATGCCTATGCGGCACTGGATACGGGTGAAGCCGATTACAAGTTGCTCAAACGTGCGGATACATTGCTCTTGACGCTCGAGGATGAACCCGAAAACTTCAAGGCGGCCGATTCCACGCTCAAGGCGGTGGTCGGCGAGTTCGGGCATTTTTCGCTGTGGCGTGCATTCCTCGGGGTCAAGCATTACGGCGTGTGGACGAGCCGCTATTTGCGTGCCTTCGAAAAGAAGGTGGAAGACGAGAATGCTCTTGTGCTCGCGGTAAGGCCGCAGTACCAGCTTGCCGTGTGGAATATTTTTAACGACCCGGGCGAGAAGGTTGTGCTCGGTTCTGGCGAAGGGCGCTGGCTCTTTTATAGGCAAGATGTTGAATTTTTGGTGCAACCATCGCCGCTCGATGTGCGTAGCGCAAAACTCGACAATCCGATTCAGGCGATTCTCCGCTTCCGTGACCAGCTCAAGTCGAAGGGAGTGGAACTCCTTGTGGTGATTACTCCGGGCAAGCCAAGCGTGTATCCGGAACGCTTGACCGGTACTGCTATAAACAGTGCGGGCCACGGCAAGAACATTCTCGATTCGCTTGCAAAGCTTGGGCTCAATACTGTTGACCTGTACACGCCCTTGCTGGCTGCGAAGGTGGATGATTCAAACCTTGGACCGCTGTACCTCAACGACGATACGCACTGGACTCCGCGGGGTGCCGAACTTGCCGCTAGCGTGATTGCAAAGAAGGTCCGCGAAATGGCAAAGGCAGGTATCGTGGACATTGGCGAAGCCTCCATCGACTTCGTGGCGAACGATTCCTTGGCCGACCGCATGGGCGATATCGGCGAGATGAGCGGGCTCAATAAGTTCAATGTGTTCAAGGTTCAGCAGGTAACTGGTCACGTGGTTTCGCAGCAGGAAATTTCGGAACGCATGGAAGCACCGGCGGATTCCCTTTCAGATTCGACTGTCGTGCGCGACACGACAAAGATTCCGTTTAAGGATGACTTCCGCAAGGCAAAAATCTTGATTCTCGGTGATAGCTTCAGCCGCATCTACCAGACGGATGCTCCGGTGAACGCAGGCTGGATTGCGCATTTCGCAAAGGAAATGGGCAGGCCTGTTGCAAGTATCGTGAGCGATGGTGGAGCCTCGACATTGGTGCGCGAAAAACTTGCACGCAAGGCTGGCGTGCTCAAGGGCAAGAAACTTTTGATTTGGGAATTTGTGGAACGTGACCTCCGCTTCGGTGCGGAAGGCTGGAAGGAGGTTGATTTTTAATGGCTCGTCATGGAACTCCTACGCCGGGACAGGCGATTCTCGAAGGGATCGAATGGCTCAAGATGGACAAAGCCGAATTTGCCCGCCGTATCGGTGTCCCGATGGAAACACTCGAAGGCTTGATTGATGGCTCCGTTGAAATCACTCGTGAACTTGCTGAATCCCTTGAATCTGTGACTGGCAGCCCCGCCGCCTACTGGCGCATGCTCGCCAGCAAAGCAAAGAGGAGTGAGCCTTAATTATGAACATTACCGAAGCCGTTTCTTGTATGTGTGACCTCGCGAAGGGCGAGGCTGAACAGTTTGACATTATTGCCTCTACCGACCACACCGAAGGCCTCTCCGTTTTCCAGGGGCAGGTGCAGAATACAGAAATTTCTGATTCCGTGGGGCTCGGCATCCGTGTCATCAAGGACGGTCACCCAGGTTATGCGCATACGGAACGGCTTACGAAGGACGCTCTCGGGCAGACGCTGAAGGATGCGCTTTGCCATACGCAGTGGACCGAGAAGATTGACATTGAACTGCCTAGCGCCGCGCAGATTCCTACGGACGAGCCGAACTACGATCCTTCCCTGGAATCGCTGGACTTGGCCCAGATGAGGGATTTCTGCATCCAGTTGGAAAAGGAAACGTTCGCGAAGTGCAACGAAATCGTGAATATTCCCTATCTCGGGGGCGATATCGAATCGAGCCTTTCCATCGTGGCGAACCATACGGGGCTGATGTATTCCGCGAAGTCCAATTCTGTGTCGGCGGGCGTGGGTGCTGTGGCCGCTCGTGGCGAGACCAAGAAACTCGGACACTTTGTCAAGAACGGCCGCCGTTGGGATGAATTCGATGTCAACGAAATTGCGACGAAGGCTGCTGGCTATGCTGTAGAACTTTTCGGTGCCAAGAAAATTGATGGTGGTGTCGTTCCGGTGGTGTTCTCGGAGCGCATTTCTTCGCGCCTTGTCGGAATGTACACCCAGCCGTTCATTGCCGAGGCCATGCAGAAGGGAATGTCCCGCCTGGCAGGCAAGGAAGGGGAGACCATCGCGTCCAAGGAATTTTCCCTGTGGAACGACCCGACGGGTGATCTGTTCCAGCACCGTTTTTACTTTGATTCCGAGGGCTGCCTGACCCGCCGCGTGAAAGTCGTGGACGGGGGCGTGTTCAACGAGGCCCTGTACAACTTGGAAAGCGCTTCAAAGGCGGGCCGCAATACAACTGGCAACGGGGCCCGCGATTTCGGCGGCAAGATGGGAACGTCGTTCTACAATCTTTGCGTGCCTCCCGGAACGATGTCGACCTCGGAACTCCTCAAGCTTTTCCCCAAGTGCTTGCTGGTTGTCCGGCTGGAGGGCAACTCCGGCTGCAATGCCGTCTCGGGCGAACTCAGCATCGGCGCTCACGGGTTCTGGTGCGAAAACGGCGTGATTCAACACCCCGTCGATGGTGTTACCTTGTCTGGAAACTTCTTCGATATCATCAAGAATATCGTTGGGGTTGGCAACGAATACTACAATCCGTTTGCAAGCTACAAAGTCCCCGCACTCGCCATAAGCGAACTTGCGGTGAGCTGTTAAAGCATTGAGCTATGAGGCTTGAGCCTCTTAACTTTCTTTCTCTTTCTTCTTGTTCCTATAAACAATCACAACCAGCCAAATCACTCCAGCCAGGATCATCAGGCTGCAAAGCGTCTGTCCGCGGCTCATGCCGAACAGGTCCACGCGGCCGAGGTGCGCATCGGGCCTGCGGAAGAATTCGATGAAGAAGCGGAACAGTCCGTAGCCCATCAGGTACAGGCATGGCATCTTGTCGCGTAGGAGAGGTATCTTGCGGAGATTCCACAGCAGTACGAACAAGATAATGCCTTCGAAGCACATTTCGTAAAGCTGGCTCGGGTGGTGCAGAATCGGAGTTTCGAGGGGGCTGTCGTGGGCGAGCGGGAACCACATGCCGATGGGGCTCGTTGTCACTTCGCCAAAGAGTTCGCCGTTGATGAAATTGCCGAAGCGTCCCCAAGTGTAGGCGAGCGGTGCTGCCAAGAAACTCAGGTTGAGCGTTTTCCACACGTCCATCTTGTTGCGCTTCATCCCGATGACGGCAAAGATTGTACCGAGGATCATGCCCCCGTGGTAGCTCATGCCCGAAATGCCGGTGAAGTGGTAGCCGAGCGCGTCATGCGAGAGAGGCAGGATGATTTCCATCGGGTTTGCGAGGTAGTAGCCGGGTTTGTAGAAGAATACGTAGCCGAGGCGCGCGCCGATGAGGATGCCGGCGATGGCCCAGGTGAACAGGCTGTCGAACTGTTCTTTGGTATAACCCAGGTTCTCTTTCTTGTTGATTTGCGTCATGACGACGTATGCCGTGACAAACGCGAAAATGTACATCACGCCGTACCAGTGGACGGGGAAGTTTCCGATGGTGATGGCAATCCCGTCGAAGTAGCTCGGGATGAGGTTCCACCAGGAAGGATCGGTTACGTTTTGAGTCATGTTGTCCTCACTTCTCTAAATTCTGGTGCGCCCAGTGGTTGATGACGACGGCGGCCACTTGCGTTGCCGGCTGTGAACGGATTTCTTTGTGGACCTGCATCACGACGACTACGATAGCCTTGCTCGGGTCGTCCTTGGCTTGGGCGAATCCCATGAACCAGTCGTAGCGTCCGGCGGGGTCCTTTCCGTCGAGGGAGCCAGTCTTTCCGCCGAGATAGAGCGCTTCGAAATTCTTGCGGGCGATGTTCTTGCGCGACATGTGCTTGCGGGCAGTGCCTTTTTCGACGGCGCGGATCATGGCCTGGCGGAGCCCGTAGTAGGTGTTGTCACTGAATTTGCCCACGTCGAGCGCAATGCGGTTTGTCGGGGCGTAGGGGGCGAGGTTGTCGGCCCAGGGGATTTCAAGGGGTTGCTTCATGAGAATGGCACGGACCTGGGCAGCGGCGAGGAGCGGCGGGAGCGTGATTTCTTCGGTGAAGCCGCAGCTTGTTTCGGCGAGTCCGTAGCCGGTGTCGGGCGGGTTGTAGGTGGCGCGTCCGGGGATGCCTCCCGGGAAGTTTATGTTGTAGCCCAGGTTTTTCGCACTGTTGCGGAGCTTGCTTGCTCCGACGTTCATGCCGATGATGCCGAGCGGGGCGTTGCTCGACTTGGCGTAGGCGTCTTGCAGCTCGATGGTCGTGCCGGTGTAGTCTTCGGGCACGCGGAGCTGACTCTTGTAGAGCGTGTGGCTTGCCCCGCGCATCGGGATGGGCGTGTCGAGCGAGTAACGGCCAGATTCCATGGCTGCCGCGATGGTGACCGTTTTGGCGAGCGAGGCGGCGGGGAAGGAATTCTTGACGAAGTAGTCCGGCTGGTTCTGCACCTTGTCGTCGCGACGTTCGCCCCAGGCGATGATTTCGTTTGTCTTGGCGTTCACCACCAGGATTACCCCGTAATCGGGCTTGTAGCGGCGCAGCATCTGGTCGATTTTTTCGGCAAGGAACACGTTCCTCTGCGATTTGATGTGTACGCTGTCGATAATTTCGGGCTCGGGTGCGTTTTCGGGGGCAATTTCAGCAATGAGGGTGGCTTGCGTATTGCTCAGGTCTTCCTGGTGTTCCTGCTCCCTTTCGATGGAATCGGCTTTCTTGAGCTCGACGATTTTCTGCTGGAGTTCCTGCGATTCTTGCGCTGTTATTTCTTTTTTGGGGCTTTCCTGGGGCCGGGTATCTTTGTGGAGGATGGCGGCGCCGATTCCGAAGGCGATGAGGACAAGGATAGCTATGGCTATAAAGCGGTTTCGGAGTCTCTTATGATAGGGGAGGCGGTTTGTCGTGCTATAATAATGTTTCATTGGCTACTTGAAAATGGTTTTACGGTAGTAGGCGAGTTCGGCTATGCTTTCGCGGATGTCGTTCAGGGCTTCGTGGCGCTTTTCCTTCTGGAATTCCTCCAGTTTCGGGTACCAGCGGTAGGTGAGTTCCTTGATGGAACTCACGTCGATGTTCCTGTAGCACAGCCATTCGGAAATTTCGGGCATGTACTTGTAGAGGAAGCGTCTGTCCTGGGTGATGGAATTGCCGCAGAGCACGTTTTTCCCCTTTTCGGTGAACGGCTTGATGAACCGGAGCGTTTCCTGTTCGGCGTCGGTTAGGGAATACTGTGAATGGCGGCAGCGTTCTACGAGCCCGCTTTGGTTGTGGTGGCGGGTGTTCCACTCGTCCATGCCTTCGAACACGTTTTCCGGCTGGTGAATCGCGATGACGGGGCCTTCGGCCAGGATTTCCAGCTCGGCGTTGGTGACGATGGTCGCAATTTCCAGGACAACGTCCTTTTCGGGCTCGAGGCCGGACATTTCCAGGTCCATCCAGACGAGATTGTGGGAACTTTTCTTTTTCGTCATGATAAGAGCAAATTTAATATTTTGCCGCTTGAAGATGGCCGTTTTGCGGGGTTCCGTCTGTAAAAAAATGGAGGGAGGACTTTTTCCATTTGTAAGCATTTTGAAACTTTTTTTTATAATCGGTTCTTGTTGTGGTGTAGGGCGGAATTTTACCCGTACGGAGCCTGATTTTGGACTTTATTGTTATTTTTTTCCGTTTAATGGCGATTTTGGGCTGTTTTGTCGGTTTTTTCTTTTTTAGACCCTTTTTAGGACTTGGAATCTGTAATCTTTTTCTATATTGGCACCATTAATTTGTTAAAGAAGGACTAATATGGAAGAAGTAGTCATTACCGGTATGGGTTGCGTGTCGACCCTCGGCAACTCCCCTGATTTACTCTGGAACAACCTCCTGCAAGGAAAGTCGGGAATCGAAATCATCGACAGGTTCGACGTCTCGGCGTTCCCCATCAAGATCGCCGCTGCGGTCAAGGAATTCGATGCGTCTGAGTATTTCAGCAATCGCGACCAGTCCAGATTCTCCAAGTGCATCCAGTATGCAGTCTACTCTGCCTTCCAGGCTCTGAAAAATGCGGGTATTAACCCTGAAAACGAGGATCCTTCCCGTTCCGGCGTGATTATCGGTGCCGGTATCGGCGGCATGAACCCCTACATGGAAAACGCCGTCACGCTCGCCAACCGTGGTCCGAGCCGCGTTTCCCCGTTCTTCATCCCGATGTCCATCACCAACATGCCGGCTGGCGAAGTTTCCAACCGCACCAAGTGGATGGGCCCCTGCTACGCAGTCGTTTCGGCTTGCGCCACTTCTAACCATTCCATCGCCGCCGCCTACGACCAGATCCGTCTCGGCCGCGCCGATATCATGCTTGCCGGCGGTTCCGACGAGACGGTCAACCCGCTCGCCCTCGCTGGATTTACCTCCATGCACGCCCTGAGCAAGCGCAACGACGATCCGGCCACCGCTTCCCGTCCGTTCGACAAGGGCCGCGATGGTTTCGTCATCGGTGAAGGTTCCGGCATCCTCGTGCTCGAAAGCCGCACACACGCCGAGAAGCGCGGTGCCAACATCCTCGCTCGCATTGCTGGTGTCGGTGTCAGTGCCGATGCCCACCACATGTCCGCTCCCCGCGAAGACGGTGAAGGCGTCCGCCTCGCCATTGAGATGGCTCTCCGCGAAGCCGGTATCTCCCCGAAGGACGTCGGGTACGTCAATACGCACGGTACCTCCACTCCGCTGGGCGACGTCGCCGAATGCTCCGCCCTCGAGAAGGTCTTCGCCGGCTCTCTGGACAGCCTCAAGGTGAACTCCTCCAAGTGCATGATCGGTCACGCTCTCGGTGCTGCCGGTGCTCTCGAAGCCATCATCACCGTGAAGTCCCTCGTGAACCAGACCATCCATGCGACTAGGAACGTCTTCGAACAGGACGAACGCATTCACTTGGATGTCTGCGCGAACGGCAACGTGAACCATTCGTTCAAGTACGCTCTCTCCGACAGCTTCGGCTTCGGCGGACAGAACAGCGTGCTCCTGCTCGCCCGCGACTAACGGTCGGTATTTCCTGTCTTTTAAAAAGTGCCCTGTCTCGAACGGCAGGGCCTTTTTATTCCTCATCATAAGTTATCTTTTCCCCGTGCGCGTGATTCGTTCCCATTTCATTTCTTTCGTTTTGATAGCTTTGTTGGCAGGCTATGCCTCTGCCGCTCCTGGCGATCCGCCTACATGGCGTGATTCCACGTGGGATTACCGCAGCGAAGATTCTACAGATATCGCGACCGAGGTTTCTGTCCCGAAGGCTGTTGGCGTAGCTTCTTTAACGGTTCTCGCTTATGGTGCTGCATACGGGCTTGTCTTTGCGAAGGGCTGGTGGAACGACGAACATAGCCATTTCCATTTCGAGAACGATTTTGACTATGCGATGAACCTCGACAAGTTTGGCCACTTTTTCGGTGGTGTCATTTTGGGGGAATCGTTCTACGAAGGCTACCGCTGGGCTGGAACGAGCGAGTTCAACGCTTACCTGTTTGCGGGCCTTTCGGCGATGATGACCCATGTCGCCATTGATGTGAAGGACGGCTATTCGCCGGGATGGGGCTTCAGCGTGTTCGACGTGCTGGCCGGAACTCTAGGCGGTTTCTACCCGATGGCGGAACGCTACATTCCCGTTTTCAAGTACGTCGACTTCAAGTGGAGTTACTGGATCAATACCAAGGCTTATTATAGGCAGAGTGACACGGGGGTGTTTACCGATGACTACGTAAACCAGACTTTCTGGCTCTCGTTCAAACCGTATCGTTTGTTGCCGTCTGGAGCCAGGGCGTATTACCCGAGTTGGCTTGCTATTGCAGCAGGGTTGAGTATCGACGAGAAGGTGTTTACCAAGGAACCGCACCCGCGCCGCGAAATTTACCTGGCGCTCGATTATGATTTGGAAGCCTTCCGCCCGCAGAGCCGCTTGGCCCGCACTATTGTCAAGTATCTGAACTATTACAAGTTGCCTGCGCCGACAATCCAGGTTTATCCGGAATTCCATTGGTACTTGCTGTACCCGATAAAGTTCTAGTTTGTTTTTTTGATTTTCGTTAGGGGATTTTATGAAGAATGTCTTTGGAAAAATGATTGCTCTTTTGACGCTTGTTCCGCTTGTGTGCGCTGCTGCTCCGCAGACAGGAACCTTCCGCGATGGCCGTGATGGCAAAACCTACAAAACGGTCGTCATCGGGAGCCGCGTATGGATGGCAGAGAACCTTGCTTATAATGTGAAAGGGAGCGCCTGCTACGACAACAAGCCCGAAAATTGCACAAAGTATGGCCGCCTCTACAATTTCGAGATGGCGACAAAGGCTTGCCCCTCGGGGTGGCATCTGCCCGACAACGACGAGTGGAAGCGTTTCCGCACCTTCATCGAGGACAGCGACGGCAAGGAAGCCGCCTGGGTGAGCCTCAAGTCACGCGACAAGTGGAACGGCAGCGACCGTTACGGTTTCGACGTTGTGCCGGCAGGCAAGGCGACCGATGAGTTCGTGGAACTGGGTGTCTCTGCACATTTCTGGAGCGCGACAAGCGAAGACGGCGACGCCTATGGTTGGCACCTCGCGCCTCCGGGTGATTTCGGTGTGGATTTCGATATCAGCAGCAACATGTATTCCGTGCGCTGCCTCAAGAATTACTAATTAAATCAATAGCAAGGGGATCGTGCAGAGCAAAAGTACGATTCCTGCGTAGATGCCGCCCAGCAGGTCGTCGGCCATGACACCCCATGCTCCGGGGAATTTCTCGAACTTGTGTATGCCGAGCGGTTTCAGGATGTCGAAGAATCGGAACAGCCCGAATGCAATGGCGAGAACCCAAGGGTGGGCGAGGATGATTTCGGCCGGGATGAACGCGAGACTCATGAAGATGCCGCAAACTTCGTCGATGACAATCCAGCCGGGGTCTTCGGTGCCGGTGTCCTTCATCGCCTTGTTCACGAACGGAATGGATGCGAAGAAAACGATGAGAGCTGCAACGAGGAAAAGCCCGTAAGACCGGGTGCCGGTGGTCTGCTCGTTGATGACGTGGGTGTACTGGAACCAGTATCTGGAACTCAGGATGGCCATGGGGTAGGCGACAATCGTAGCGGCAAGGCTTCCCATAGTGCCGGGCGCCTTGGGCGACATTCCCGAACCGAGGAACGTCACGACGAGCGTGGTGAACAGGTCCGTCCCGCGCCATTCATGCGGCACGCGCTTCTTTCCGTACTTTTCTTTCAGCTCTTCTTTGTTCATTCTGGGCGAAAAAGTAGTCTTTTTGGGATGGGCGGTCAATGTAGGGGTTTGTCAAACTGTATTCTTGAGATTATATTGAGAAAGAACCGGGGAGGTGCTTATGAAAAATTTGGTTGTCTACGGAGCGGCGTTGGCGTTTGTTCTTTGGGCTTGTGACGCCGATTCGACCATGTCCTTGGATCAAGAGGAATTAGTGTCCAAGGTCGACACGTCATCCTCCGAGAAGGTTCAGAGTTCCTCGTCGCAGAAGGCGAAGTCATCCAGCGATAAATCAACTCGTTTGTCTTCATCTTCGTCGAAGGAATCTTCCGCAAGCTCGTCATCAAAGGAGAAATCTTCCAGCTCAAAGGAGAAAGCCTCCAACTCAGAGGATGAATCTTCCAGCTCTGTGAAATCGACTTCTAGCGCGGCTGCCGTGGAGAAATCCTCGTCCAGTAACAAGACAAAGACATCATCTTCTTCTAAAGAAGATCCTGTTGTAGAACCTATTCCGCCAACACCCGAACCGGAGTCTTCTTCGAACGATGTGCCGGTTCCTCCCGTATTGGAACCTTCTTCCAGTTCATTTTCTTCTAGCTCAGACGGGGTTGCTGAATCGTCTTCGAATGTAACTGCTCACCAACAGGCGACGAATATCGGTTCGGAATGTATGAAGGACGAAGACGTCAAGTTTGACCGGCTTGCGATTGCGGATGACTCCTCTCCTTCGGCGACATATTTCATGAGCGCATCCGGCGAGATGAAGGTTGTCCTGGAAAACGTATCCTTGACTTGTGGCGCGGTTGTCACGGACGTGAGCGCGTTCTTGTCGGGGGATACTCTTTATGCGGTGCCGACTTACGAGGAATCCAGCCTGTGGGCCGATTGTATTTGCCCGACGCGGATTTCCTTCGAACTCGAAAAAGGGACTGCCTATGCTACGGCTCAATATTTGACATTCGACCGCAATACGACAATGGCATTGAAGTCGGGTACGCCTCTTTCCGAGAAGGAACGGCTTAAAAAGACCGGTTTTGCAAGGGGAACATGCCAAAAGGACGAAACTCCCGTGGAGGAAACGAGGTCGGCTTCCGTGAACAAGCCTAAGGATCTTCCTGTCGCTCTCCTTGGTTTCGAGAACGGCATGTATGTCATGCACATTTCGAATGTGGAAGACTATTGCACGATTGACACGCGCGTATTGCAAGTGCGGAACGGCGATACGTTGGTTGTAAAATACGAAGATATGTCGACTGCGTCCAGGTGCCTTTGCACGTTCGATGAGCACAAGTTTGCTGTCGATGCGGAAAATGCCGATGTCGAGTATTTCTCGTTCAAGTCGACGCTATTCCGCGTAGAACGGATGGTCTACTGATTCCGTCGGGTCTTCTTTCCACGGGGCCTCGGCGCGTTCCTTTTCGGCGGCTTCGTGGGCTTCGCGCTTCTTGTGCCAGGCTTCCAGCTGTTCCTTGAAGGCGTTCTTTAGCCTTTCCATGCCGATGTTTTCCTTGGCGCTCACCTGGATGGCTTCCGGGTAGTTCTCGCGGAGTTCCGTACGGCGCGTCTCGTCGCAGATTTCAGCCTTGTTGAATACGCGGATGCGCGGAGTGTCTTTGCTGATGATGCCTTCAAGCGTCTTGTGCGTCACTTCCAGGTGCTCGCGGTAATCGGGTGCGGAACCGTCTACGACTTCGAGGATGCAGTCGGCGTGCGCGGCGACCCCGAGCGTGCTCTTGAAAGTCTCGATGAGGTTATGTGGGAGCTTGCGGATGAAACCTACCGTATCGGAGAGAATGATGTTCTCCCCGTCCAGGTAGAGCTTGCGTGTGGTGCTGTCGAGTGTCGCGAAGAGCTTGTCTTCCACGTACACGTCGGCGCCGGTAAGGCGGTTCGTGAGCGTGGACTTGCCTGCGTTTGTGTAGCCGACAATGCCGACCTGGAAAATGTCGTTGCGTTTGTTCGCCTGGCTTTCGCGGGCCTCCTCGATTTTCTCGAGTTTTTTCTTGAGTTCCTGGATGCGCTTGCGAATCATGCGGCGGTCGGTTTCGAGCTGCGTCTCACCCGGCCCCTTGGTGCCTATGCCGCCATTGTGCTGGCGGCATAGGTGCGTCCACGCACCGGTGAGCCGCGGCATCATGTACTGCAGCTGCGCGACTTCCACCATCAGGCGGCTTTCTGCCGTGATGGCGTGCTTTGCGAAAATGTCGAGGATAAGGCCCGTGCGGTCGAGCACCTTGATTCCGGGAAGGCGCTGTTCCAGGTTCCTCACCTGGGAACCCGAAAGGTCGTCGTCGAACACGACCATCTTGGCGTGTTGTTCTTCGAGGGCGCGCTTGACTTCGTTCACCTTGCCTTCGCCGATAAGCGTTGCCGGGCTAAAGTTCTGTACGCGTTGCAAAAAGCACTGCACCACCTCGGCTCCAGCAGTCTCGGCGAGCCTTCCCAGTTCGGCGAGCTGTTCTCCGGCAAGCCACGGGCGCACCTTGGGTGTCGAAATGCCTACGAGAATGCAGCGTTCTTTTTCGGGTTTGTGCTCTGTTATTTGCTTCATTAAAAAATTACTTGTCGTTTCCGCTTAACTTTAAAAACCAATAGTCTTCGCTATTGATGGAACTGGCGTTCAGAATCGGATCGTCGGCCAGATTTTGGGCCGCGTCATTTGGCGCCGGGTTTGGGCTTGCTCCATTTGTGGAGCTGTTGTCTTTGTCAAGATCTTTATCGTCCATGATTCTAATATAAAAAAACTGGCCAAATACTTGACCAGTTTAGTGTAATATTCCTGCAGAAAAGTTGTGCTTGGCTAGATGATATTGGGTGGTGCCTGTTCAAGCGTTTTTCCACCGAGGCAATCTAGCCCAATTTGTAAACAAGACGTGTCATCTCCGGTTTTGTTCAAGAGGAATACGAGGTTCTTTTTCCACAGTTTGTCTTCGCCAATAGACGAAAGCTTGACATGCTTTGAAAGCCCCTTCTCGTTGAGGGTAATGAGGAGAATGTTCAATGTCTCGATGTCTTTTTCGGTATTTCCAGAGCTAGACAAGATAATGTTGTCGTATTCGCTGAGTTCAAGGCTTTCCAGTTCCAATAGCGTTTTCTCTAAGGTGTCAGAGGAATGAACTAAAGAGATGTTCAATGGAATTTGGCGTTCTTGGCTCTTGCGGTAATCTATGAATTTCTTGATAAGAGGATTCATGATGCCGTCATTTGTTGCGAAATCTACTTGTACAGCGTTGATGTACGATTGATCAAGTAGTTTGTATATATCATCACTTGCAATTGTTTCGTCATTTGTTATGATGGATCTGTAGGTTAGATATTTTTCTTTTAAAAGCTCAAGAATTTTTGAGAATTCGACGCAGTCGCTAATCTTGTCAATGCAGATTTGGAGTATGCATTTGTCGCCGATGTCATGTGTATTAAGAAGGGCTCTGAAAAGTTCTGCGTCCATTATATCGTTGTTGTGGGGATTCAACGATATAAAGATGTTGCGCAGTTTTTTTTCTTCAATTTCAGGGTCTATTACATATGGAATACTTGGGTCTTCCGCTATTTTTTGAATCAAGAAGGGAATGAATTTTTTGTTGAATGAACAGACTTCTGTTTCGTCTTCTTCCTTGATTCCTGAATAGTATTCTTCTGAATAGCAGAGTCCTCCGCATAGTCCTCGCCATGAACAATTTTTGCACCTTTTTTGCTTTTCTACACAGCGGGATTCCGCTTTTTTTCTGACGGGACTATTGAGGATTTGGTCTTTTATGTGTCCCTTGTCGAGTGAACCCATGATAAAGTCTTTATTACCTGTAAAATTGTCACAGGCGTATAAAATTCCATGAACGTCAATGCCGAGTATCTTACGACCGGCTCCGCAAGGGGAGTTCATGCACATGAATAATCTTTGATTTAAATAAATATTTTTCATGAATGTGCATAAAACGCGTTCCGAAATCCATTCATTTCTTGGGTGGCTCTTATTGTGAGCCAAAATTCGTTCAAAAAGGATTTTGTAGGCTTCGAATATGTCATCTCCATCCACATAATAATTGGTTTCATCTTTTCCGCGACCGTTCTTTTGGATGGGAGAAAACGATAAACCGTAAATCTTGTTTTCTATAAAAAAATCAAGAGTTTCGTTCATGTGTTTTGCATTTAGGCCATTCAGTACGGATACGGTTCCAAAGTGAACATCGTGCTTTCTAAGAATATTTATCCCACGCATTACTTGTTCAAAAGAACCTTTGCCACCAAGGTAATGCCTTGATGCATCTTGAATGAACTGAGGTCCGTCAATGCTTATGCCTATGTTTACATTATTTTTTTTGAAAAAATCTGCGATTTCGTCATTAATCAATGTTCCATTTGTTTGTATCAACAAATCCAATTTATTGCGATGGGGCTCCGTGTATTTTGCAACTTTCTTCATTAAATCAAAGTTGAGTAATGGCTCCCCTCCGTGAAATGCGTAACTGATTTTTTGATCATCGTCCTTGTGCATTTCCAAAAATTCATCAGCTATTTGGAATGCAGTCTCTTCGGACATCATGCATGTTTTTTTGCTTTCAGCCTCTATGTAGCAATAGGAACAATTTAGATTGCATTTCTCTGTTAATTTTACAACGGCTAATGCTGGTAGAATATTAGGGTCTCTGTCCCTACGGATGAAATCAATTGTTTCTTGTATGCGCAGTTCATTTTCTTTTAATGCTTTTAGAAGGCCTAATAAATCGGATTGAGTTAAATTGGGAAACTTGTTTAAGGCGCTTTCGATGTCGGAAGTTTTTTCCAATTCAGATACGACATCTTTATAGGTCTTGTCGAGAAGTAACCATGCTCCAGTTGGAGCGTGAATGGCCAATAATTTATTTCCCAAAGGAATCCATTCTCTTTCTATTTGATTTATAAGCATTTTTTTCTCGTAAAAAAATAGCCAGCCTTGCCGATAAGACTGGCTTGGATAATGATTATACCTTCAACATGGATTTGAGGTCATTCTTTATGATAAACTGTTCAAGATCGGCCACTTTTTCTGCCGCAATTGTCAATTTGTTGTTCTCGATTTTTCCGCCAATTTTTTCAAGTTGAAGTATACGGCTGCGGTCTAGTGTTACTCCATCTGCAATTTGGAGGGCAATGCGGTCGCGGTCTCTGAATATGAGATCGCAATGCAAGTCTCTGTGTATGTCTTTGTATGGGATCCTAATATCCTTATAAAGGTCTTTGTGTGGGATCCTAAGGTCCTTATAAAGATCCCTATATGCTCGCAAATAATCGGGATCTGGCTTTGGATTGAGATCAAGGTGGAATTGACCGGCAGGCCTTTTCGCAGTGAGTGAAAGGTCTGTTGCTACCGCTGGCTTCACGATTTTTTCACCTATCTTAGCGGCTGATAAATTCGCGTTGTTGGCTTTTTTTATGTCTGCCATTTTATTTTCTCCTTGGGAGTTGGGGGTTATGAACTTATTCTGAAATAAATAAGTTGTTTATAACATTAATTTAATTTATGGGAAAGAGAGTGATTTTTTCAGAAAAATTAAAAATGTTTATGTAAAATTTTTAGAACAAGTTTGTCGTAATTGATGAATGTATATTCAGTGAATAAACAGTGTATTGCATTGTAATTCATTCTGCTGTGTCAATTTGTGAAAAGGTTTACGTGGGGACGGTTATAGCGAAGGGTCATTTTTTGTTAAAAAAGCCTGTTCTAGGGGAATATTTCCACTTTGAAGCGATTATTTGATTACTATATTGCCCGTAGATGAAATTTCGCCTTTCGACAGAGACTTTGAACCGCCTGAAGCGCTTTCGCAAGAACAAGCGTGCGTTCTGGTCCCTTGTCGTCCTTGTGGTGGCGTACCTGCTCTCGCTCACGAGCCCCTGGACGGTGAACGACGAACCCCTTTATTTGAAGTACAACGGCAAGTCCTATTTCCCGGCGTTTGCGCGTTACAGCGATGTGGATTTTGGCGGGGATTACCAGACGGAAGCCGATTACGCGAAGATTTTTGCCGAAGTGCGCGAGTGCGAGGAAGATGCTGCCGAGGGCTTTACCCGTGCCGGTGGTTGCCCCGAGACCTGGGCGATTATGCCGCCCATTGCGCACGACCCCTTGAAAGCGGACTTGAGCGAAGACGGTACGCCTCCGTTTGCTCCGAGTGCAAGGCACTGGCTCGGCACCGATAGCAACGGCCGCGACGTGCTTTCCCGCCTGATTCACGGTTTCCGCATTTGCATCAGCTTCAGCCTCTTGTTGACCGTCCTTGGGACTTTCCTTGGGATTGTCATTGGCGGCATCCAGGGCTACTTGGGCAAATTCTGGGACACGGGCATGCAGCGTATGATTGAAATTTGGTCGTCGCTGCCGATGCTTTACGTGGTCATCCTTATTGGCAGCATTTACGGGCGCAGTTTTTGGCTCCTGATTCTCATCATGGCGGCGTTCAACTGGATTTCGCTCAGCTACTACATGCGCGCGGAATTCCTCAAGTTGCGCGGCATGACTTACGTGCAGTCGGCAAAGGTGCTTGGCTTGGGTCACCGCCATATCTTCTTCAAGGAGATTTTGCCGAACGCGCTCACTCCCGTGGTGACGCTTTTCCCGTTTACGCTTATTGGCGGTATCGGGAGCCTCACTTCGCTGGACTTCCTTGGTTTTGGCCTGCAACCGCCCACACCGAGTTGGGGCGAACTCATGAGCCAGGGACTCAATAATTTGTATGCACCGTGGATCTCGGTGAGTACGGTTGCCGCTTTGTTCGTAACGCTTTTGCTGACCACCTTCGTGGGCGAGGGCGTGCGCGATGCCATGGACCCCAAATCGGGAGATCGTTATGTCTAAAAAGGGATTGGTTCTTGAGGGGGGCGCAATGCGCGGACTTTTTACCTGCGGCGTTCTCGACCTTTTTATGGAAAAGGGGATTGAGTTTGACGGCGCGGTTGGTATTTCTGCCGGAGCCTGCTTCGGATGCAATCTCAAGTCCCGCCAGCCGGGGCGTGCCTTGCGCTACAACTTGCGTTTTGCGGGCGACAAGCGGTATTGCAGTTTCCGTTCCCTTTTCAAGACGGGCGACATCTACAATGCCGATTTCTGCTACCACAAAATCCCGCAAGAACTGGATCCGTTCGATTTCGATACGCTCAAGAAAAATCCGATGGAATTCTACATGGGCGTGACGGATGTCGAGACGGGCGAGGCGGCGTTCCCGCAGCTTGTTGACGGATGCGACAAGGACTTGGAATGGATGCGCGCTTCGGCCTCGATGCCCTTGGCCGCGAAGATTGTGGAGATTGATGGCGGCAAGTACATGGACGGAGGCATTGCCGATTCCATCCCGCTGCAGTTCATGCAATCCAAGGGCTACGACCGCAACGTGGTTGTGCTGACACAGCCGCGGAACTACGTGAAAAAGCCCAACAGCCTCATGCCGCTGATACGTTTAGTTTATAGGAAATACCCGAACTTTGTCCATGCCGTGGCGCACCGTCACGAGATGTACAACGCCGAGACCCGCTATATATTCGAACAGGAAAAGGCGGGGAATGCCTTGGTGATTTGCCCTGACGCAGCGCTTGGAATCAGCCGTATCGAGAAGAAAGGCTCCGAATTGCAGCGCGTGTACGACATGGGAAGGAGCATTGCGGAACGCCGCCTAGACGAAATCAAGGAATTTCTTTCGAAGGGGTGATATGTCGGAATCTGTGCGTTTACCCGTTCTCTCGGTGAAGTCCCTTTCGGTTGCGTTCGGTTTTGATAAAAACGGGGCGCCGCGCGATGGCATCCCGCCGCTGCAGGTGACCGACAAGGTCAGCTTTGACATCTACCCCGGCGAATTCTTTGCGCTGGTGGGGGAATCGGGGTGCGGTAAAAGCGTGACGGCCATGGGAATACTCCGCTTGTTGCCTTCGCCGAGCGCCCGCATTGTCGATGGCTCTATTCTTTATCGTTCGGAGGCTGCCGAAGGGAACGATACTTCGCTGGATTTGGCAAAAATTCCGCTGGCCGATTTGCAGAAAATCCGTGGTTCCGAAATTGCTTGCATCTTCCAGGAACCCATGCAGGCGTTGAATCCCGTGGTGACCATCAAGAAGCAACTGCTCGAAGTCTTCCGCTATTGCGCCAAAAAAGAAAGTGGCTCCGAAGAAAAGGCAATCCGCGAAATGCTTGCCCTGGCCGGCTTCAAGGACATCGACCGCGTCCTGGATGCTTACCCGCACGAACTTTCCGGCGGAATGTTGCAGCGTGTGTGCATTGTGATGGCGCTGCTGCCCAAGCCCAAGATCATCATCGCTGACGAACCGACGACCGCCCTCGACGTGACCGTGCAGGCCCAGGTGCTTGCCGTGCTCAAGGACATGGCAGGCCGCACGGGTACGGCAGTGCTTCTGATTACGCACAACATGGGAATTGTCTCGCAATATGCGGACCGCGTGGCTGTCATGTATGCCGGGCGCATCGTGGAAACTGGCCCTGTCCGCGATGTTATCGACAGCCCGATGCATCCCTATACGCAGGGGCTGCTGGCCGCCATTCCCGAAAGCCATGGCGACATGCGGACAATGAAATCCATTCCGGGGAGCGTGCCGCATCCGAGAGATTTTGCTTTAGGCTGCCGGTTTGCCGACCGTTGCGAAAAGTGCGCCAGCGGCAATGCCGAATTGCAGGCGATGTGCCATTCGGCCCAAGTCCCGCCGCGAGTGTTCGCCGACAATTCGACGCAACACGAAACGAACTGCTTTGGGATGGTTATTCCACGATTGTGCTGAATGCGATGGGGTGTGCATTACGTGCACGCTCCGTTTTTGTTGAATCTAGGGGCCCGATATAGTAAACGAGAGTCCTTCCGTGAGCAATGGAGCTGCACTGCAATTGTGCAAAAGGAACTGCTGTGGTGAGTGAATCAGCTGCATCGCCATTAAAGTGGTAGATTCCGTCTTCGCAAAATCCTTCGTTTTCTGCAAGGGTCTTTTTCAGACGGTTTTTGTTTACGTTATATTCAAAATAACTGTGGTCCCTTTCTGCGGCCATCCGGTTCGCCTTGACTGCCTGCAGGTAGTATTCCATTGCGAATGTTGAAAAAATCCCTGCGATGCATAGGGTCACAACAAGTTCAATGAGCGTGAACCCCCTTTTCGTGGCGTGTCCCGTAATATTTCTCATGGTTCCTCCCCGAAACGGCACAGGTGCACTGCGCGGGTCGTATCTATGTTGTTCCTGATGGCAGTTGCCTTCGCGCAGAGTTCTCCATCGTTTGCCGGTGCTATGGTTCCCACGACTTCACACCGGATTTCCCAATGAATGCCTGTTGCATCGGTGTGTTCGATGATGGTGTCCTTCAACGTGGGCATGGAAAGCAACGCAATCCTGGAAAGTTCCGTCCCGTAGTCGTTTGTCCAAGGAGTACTCCCTGCCTTGCCAGGATGCATAAAACGGAACATGACTGTACCGGTTGTAATGAGTATACCGAAACTAACCAAGACCTCCATCAATGTGAAGCCGCTACATCTTTTCATAGGTGGCAAGACCTCCTAGGTGTAGCATGTCGGGCAGAAAATAGCTTGCTGTTGAATCGTTCTCTATTTTGGCATGTCTGACAAAATTTTTCCAGTGGGTACCGCCTTCGATAAAACCAAAATTATAAGTCACGAGGGTCCCTTTCAAATGTCCTTGGAAATCTGTTGTTCCCATGCTTACGACAATACCTTTTAAGTTGCTCTTTTCAGAAATGCGTACCGGAATTCCGGGTAACGATTCTTCCCAGTTATCACCAATAAAAAGCAACTGTACGTTTCCTGCTGAAAGTTTCTCCAAATCTAGGCTTCCCGAGTATTCGAAGGGGCCACTTTTGCGCCCTTGCAGGGCTATGGTCAGCGGGGCGTCCTGTGTGCGTTCCAGTTCTACGAATACGCTATCCCTTGCGAAGAAGGTGCCGGAAAGCTCCGCATATTCTGTCGCCGAGATCTTGTTCGCCCGGATGTCGGCCTCTTTGAACACGGAATTACCGCGAATCCTGATTTTTTCTGCCCGGATAGAACATTTTTCGCAGTGGGCATCCCCTTGCACGATGACGTTTCGGCAACTCAGTGTTTGAGGGATTTCGTCCCTGGCATCAAATTCGCATAGATCTTTTTTGTACAGGCTGTCGAACTGGTTCCGCGACAGTTCCGGGAAATAGCGGAGCGAATCGAATAACGTAAAATTCGTGTCGGTAAACACGGTGTCGTAATATGTTTCCCTGTCCGCCATCATCAAGTAGTGCATGCTGTAGCTGACGGAGCCCTCCGCTACGGCTATGCCCCCCTTGATGCGGGTCCCTTGTGCGATGGCGAAATTTGAGCGCCTGGAAAGTACGATAATGGCGGGCAGGGGCGGCCGCCGGAATCCAGCCCGGGCTATCCATGGTGAGGCGATGCCTGTTGCCGTTTTTTGAGAACTGTCCCCGGGAACGATACTCAGTTTTGAATAAATTCCATCTTGAAAATGTGACAGGGTGAATGTTACTGAGCTGTCGGGCGATATATAGTGGAGACTGTCGGTTCGCCAGGGGGAGGACTCTGTTTCCATCTTGTTCAGTGCAAAGTCAATTCCACTTTCAATATTCAGTTCCGCTTGGATTTTTGTATAACGCCTGAAGGATTCGACCCGTTCGGATTTGACCATCGAGAAGATGACCAGGGCGATGTTTCCCATGACGGCAAGTATTACCAAGGCCAGCGGTAGGGTGAACCCTCCACTTTTTCCCGCCGGCGCGTCTGTGGCGCGGTTATGGCGAAAGATCCAGTTTCCCGCCTTCATATGTTATGGTAACCTTGTCCGCTTCGATACTTTTCACTGTTACGCCCCAGATTTCCTGGCCAACGCTCACGACGGCCGATTCCCCGTCGTGCTTGAGAATTGCGACTGGATTGTCTCCGGGTAGGATGGCGTCTAGGATAATCTTGGGCACGGGAACGATTGGCTTTTCTTCTTTTGTTGTATCGCGGGCAATCTCCCTCGAAACTTTGGGTGTTGCCTTTACTGCGAATGCCTCCGGTAACTCGAACGGGTTCCGTAGGCTATCTACAGCAAGAACTTGTGGTTTGATGCTTTCCAATAATCCCTGGAAGTCAAGTTCCTTTTCAACGGTGTCGGTGGCGGAATCTCCCTTGTCGGTTCCGGTTTGTCCCGTGAGTCTGGCGAGGAAAATTCCCCAAAAGAGAATAGTGACCGTCACGAGCAGAACGAGGAATTTATTCATGGGAGCCTCCCAGGACCGTCAGCCGGACAGATGCAGAGACTTCGCCCGTTCCCGAGCCTTGCATGTTGATATCTTTCATCGCAACACAGTAGGAATCGTTTTCCAGGGCTTCCAAGAATTTGAGCAGGCCGGTGAAGCCCGCGGTAGCCTTGAACGAAACCGGAAATTCCTTGCCTGTATGGGTTACGACGGTTTCCTGTGTGGCGAGGTCGATGACGTTTACGCCGTTGGCCTTGGCCTTCTCGAGGACTGTCTTCAATATTTCGGATGCCGAAACGGATGTCCGCACGAGAGAATCGATCTTGTCCGAAACGGTGCGGTACTCGCGCAAGAGCGAATCCGGCGATTCTGTATGGATAGAAGATGTTTCAAAGAGCCTTTTTTGTTTTTGCAGGGAATCGTAATGTGAAACTTCGCTTGCAACGCGGGGAACGCAGAAACCGGCAATTATGGCGATGCAGATTACGATAATCGCAACGGTGAGCAGAGTGTATTTGTAGCGGTACAGAGCGTTCATGGAACCTCCGCGAGGATATCGAACTTTACCGCCGGCTTTTTCTTGTACGTTGTCTTTTCGGTTGTTTTCAGGCGCACGTTCTTAAAGTTTCCTGAATTTTCCAGGGTTTGCAAAAATCCCGAAATGTCGTCCGAATTCAGCGCCAGTCCTTGAACGGAGTGCCTTAGCCCGTCAATTCTCCAACTGGTAATCCACGAATCTGCAGGAAGTGCCTTGGAAAGAGCGAGTATCTGTGTGGCAATCTTGGAACGGTGCGTCAGGAATCCTCGGGTCTTTTCAACTTGTTTTTCCAGGTCTTGTACAACTTTTGAAAATTCTTTTTCGCTGTCGAGTTGTTTTTCGTAGGCAATACGTTCTTTTTCCGTACTGCTTTCGCCAAAATAGTTCACGATTTCAAAGGCGAATGTCCCGATAACGGAGAATACCGTTACAACGCAAGCTGCCTTAAGTACTTTGCGAAATAGAGATGCTTCGCGCAACCGACGGAATGCTCCTGCATCTGGGACAGTGCTGAAAGAGGGCATGGCCGTTGTACGGAAAGTCCATACGTCGTCCGCTATGATTCTTGCCGTTTCTTTTTCTTCGAAATCAACAATTTCTGGATTCGCGATGCCGTATTCTCCTTTGATGAAGTTTACGAGTGATTCGCGTACGCTATTTTCTTTTGCCATGCGGTAGTAAGCTTTCAGTTCGCTTCCTGCAAATGCCCAAAGGTCAAGTACATTTTGCTGTTCCTGAATGAATATCGTACCGTCTGAATCTGGAACAGGTTTGCTCTGCGCTAGTTTACAGTATAGTGCCGGCGTATGCAAGAGAATGTTGAATCCTGCTGTTTTGACGGTGTCTGCGGTTTTTTCTACAGAACGTCTTGAGCTTGCGATAATGAAGTCTTCGGAAGGGGATTCTACGAAATCAAAGTCTTCTTTCCGGTATCCCGGGAGATCGAAGGAATCACAATCGTAAACAGCCCGGACCGGTGTGACATCGTCCACCAGAAGCACTCCTTCTGCGATGCCTCCATTGAGATTTTGAAACGATTTGCATTCCTCAAGCGTCCCGTGGAATTGTTTTGCGATAGTCGCTTTTCCCTTTTTTTTCAGGACTAGCGAAATTGTCGCACCGCTTTCGCGGTATTCTAGACACCACCAGAATCGGCCAAGCAATAAAGGAAGGTTCACTTCTTTGACTCCTTCTTTTTCTTCTTGATTACGCCTTCTTTTTGCAATCTGTCGATTTCTTCGGCGGCATCGACGCTACCTTCCTTGCCGTAGTAAATGTGCGGTGTCACGAATATGAGTAACTGGCTCTTGGAACGCACCCTTTCTACGTTCTTGAACAGCCAGCCGATGATTGGGATGGAGCCCAAGAAGGGGAATTGCCGGTGGACGTCGTTCTGGCTTTCCTTGACCATGCCGCCGAGCACGATGGTTTCGCCATCAAGCAGGCGCACGGAAGATTTCACGTATCGTTTGTTCAACGTTGGCGGAACTTCCGAACTGAAGGAGCCCTCGGGTTCCGAGAAGTCCGGAACGATTTCGCAGGTGATTTCTCCTTCGCCCGTCACGTAGGGTGTCACGGTAATGTTTGAGTTCGCCTCGATTTTCTCGAAACGCTGCGTCGTCTTGGCTGTCACGGCATCGCCCTGGTTGTAGTCGACTTCAGAACTCAGCATGTAGTACTGTGTCTGGCCTATGGTGAGCACTGCGGTTTCTCCGTTGAGCGTCGCAATTTGCGAACGCGCCTTCACGTCGAGAATTTTTTCCTGTTCCATTGCCTGGATTTTGAGGACAAAGTCCTTCGGCACACGCACTACGTCGCCGAGGCCGACTCCGTTGACAAAGCTTTGAGTCTGGTTGCGGTTGAATGTTTGGTCTACGCTTGGGAACAGCGTTTCAGAGCCTTGCACCTTGGCTGGGTTGCCAAATAGCATGTTCATGCCGTGGCTATGGCCCTTCTCTATGTCCATGTCCACTACGAGGACTTCTATCAGGATTTGTGCCACGGGTAGATCCATCTTGTCTACGTATTGCGAAATTGCGTCCAGTACGTCGTAGCGTCCCACCGCCATCAGCGCATTTTGTGACTTGACAACTTGAATCTGTGTGCTCTTCGTGAGGGTTGAAGGTAGGAGGCCTACCACGTCTTCTGCTTTGAGGTGCTTCAGCTTTATTAGGAGCGAGTTGTCGGCGGTCTGCATTTCGTGTGGGCCGATAAAGTAGACTCCATCGCGAATCCAGAACGTATACGATGTTCCGCGGAACAGGTATTTCAAGGCGCTTTCGACAGTAATCCGTTCAACATGGGCCGATGCATTTCCGTCGAGTTTGCCGTAGACCATCGCGTTAATCTTGGTTTGTGCGAGGATTTCACTTATGAGATCTGAGAGAGGGGCTTCGACGGCGTCGATGTTCAGGAGGGAATCGACGTATTTTACCCGGAACTTGCCGGAGGCGGCGTCGCCGCGATTGCCCATGCTCCAGCCGGCTCTCGCCATGACGTAGGAGCCGTCTTCTTCGGAGGCTTCAAGGTCTACGGAACGGGCGATGTATTCCATGGCCTTGCCAAACTCCATGTCCTTGAGGTACAATGTCACGGGACGGTCGGGATTCTGGTCGACAAAGACGTTCTTGCCTGTAATTTCCATGATTTTTCGGGCCAGAACATTGAGTGGTGCGTCTTCAACGTCAATCGTGAGTTTGCTTTTGTCCCACTGTACGCTGAATTTCTTCTCGGGAGGCTTAGGTTTTTCGGGCTCGGGAGGAATGGGCTTGAAAACGTGGATGACCCCGTTCTCAATTTTGTATTCGTAGCCGTTGCCGACAAGAATCACCTTGAGGGCGTCCTTCAGCGGCTGGTTGTTGAAATTCACCGTAACCGGGCCCGAGACATCCTTTTCGAGGAAGAGGTTTAGCCCGTATTGTACGGCCATGCCTTGCAACAGGTCGCGGATTTCGGTGTTCTTGACGTTCAGCTTTGTCACGACAAGCGAATCGGCTATTGGCAGGTCGGGTAGCGGTTGCTTTGCTTGCCCGGGCACGGCGAATGCCGCCGAAAAACAGATTGCTGCGTATAACGTTATTTTCTGGATCATGTTCATTTTCAAGACATGGCCTCCGAGGCGACTTCCGCCTCCGTGGTGAACCCGGCGATGACTTTTTCGTGGCCGTCCATGGCGAGAGTTTTCATGCCGGATTCGATTGCCTTTTTCCTGATTTCGGCGACAGGGGCGCGGGAATGGACCATCTCGCGTAGGTTGTCGTCTAGGCGTAAAATTTCGTAGATGCCGAGGCGGCCGCGGAACCCGCTGCCGCCGCAATGGATGCAGTTCCCGCCAGCCCCGTGGCATTTGGGGCAGGTCCTGCGTACAAGTCTTTGAGCTACGATGCAGTTTACGGCGGAGGCGACGAGGAACGGTTCCACGCCCATGTCCGTGAGGCGTACGATTGCCGAGGAGGAATCGTTCGTGTGCAGTGTGGAGAACACGAGGTGCCCCGTCAAGGCGGCCCTGATGGCGAGTTCCGCCGTTTCGCTGTCGCGGATTTCGCCCACCATGATGACGTCGGGGTCCTGGCGCAGCAGGGTGCGCAGCGCGGCGGCGAACGTGAGGTCTATCTTGGGGTTGACGGCGGTCTGGGTGATGCCCTCCAGCTTGTACTCGATGGGCTCTTCGATGGTGGAAATGTTCAGTTCTGGGCTGCGAATCATCTGGAGCAGCGTGTAGAGCGTCGTCGTCTTGCCCGAGCCCGTGGGGCCCGTGATGAGGAACATCCCGTAGGGCTTGTGGATTTCTTCATCGATTGTCGCGATGTCTCCCTGCGACATGCCCAGGGAATCAAGTTTGTGGATAATCTGTCCCTTGTCGAGCAGGCGAAGAACCATCTTTTGCCCGTAATCTGTGGGGAGTGCCGACACGCGGATGTCCACCGCCTTGCTCCCGTCGTCAAAACGGATGCGCCCGTCTTGCGGACGGCGCTTTTCTGCGATGTCCATGCTCGCCATGATCTTGAGGCGTGATGTAATTTCGGCCGCTTGGCGTATGTGCAGTTTGCGCGCAAGATGCAATACGCCGTCTTTGCGGAACCTGATGTTGTAGACCCTCTCACCCGGTTCAAAATGGATATCGGAAACGCCTGTGTGCATTGCCTCTTGCAGGATTTCGTTCACGAGCCGGATGACAGGGGAGGTCGCTTTAAGTTTTGACGAGGCCGTGAATCCAGAGTCTTTCTCGAGGAAGGTCGAAATCCATTCCTGGATGTCTGCGGGGGAGGCTTCTTGTGGGACAACCGCCATGCCCGCCGCCAGTTGCAAATCTGCGATCAGGTCAAAATCGTAGACGTCGGACATTGCCACTGTGAGCCGGTTAGTTTCCTCGTCGAGCTCGACGGGGAACACTCCATAGCGTTCCATGAGTTCCCTTGGCAGGGAGCGCAGGCATTTGTCGGGAGGGGGCGATTTCAGCAGAAAAGGCATTATTCGGAGACGGATGGTGTGAGGACGATTTTCAGTGCTTGGAGGGAAATTGCCTCATCCGTTGAATCGGCGACGACCAGCGTGTCTACTGGGACAAAGCCCTTCTTTGATACGCTGAAAAGGTTTCTCCGGTTGGTGAGGGAATCAAGCGAGGCTTTGCCGTTCTTGTCGGTTGTCGCGGAAATTTCTTTTGCTGAACCGGAACGGACCGAAACAGTTGCTCCGGAGATGCTCGACATTGTGGATTCGTCCAAAACGGTGACGATGTAGCCGTAAAGTTTCCCCGTATCTGCGGCGGCGGAACCCTCGCGTAAAAGGGTCAGGTTGAGAGTCCGCAGGATGACCTTGAGTGTGGAGTCCGTCTCTATCACAGTATCCACGGTGTCCGTTGGAATGTAGCCCTTCTTGGACGCAATTACTTGGTTTACGTAGCTCTCGATGGATGGAAAAACGACTTTTCCGTTCTCGTTTGTCTTGAGGGTGCTTTCTGTTTCATCTTCGCCGGTGAGTGAGACTTCGGCTCCCTTGATTGCCTTTCCTGTTTGTCCGTCCCGGACGAGGACCGTATAGCGCACGGGTATGCGTGTAGTTTCAGAATCCTGGAGACAGGCTGTAAGGAGGAGGGCTGCCGCGATAGAAAAGAGGATGGGGCGTAGGGTGAATTGCATGATTTCTATGATTTTGATTTATTTAGATGCTTTTAGTCCATGAGACAGCGGATGTAATGTCTCGTGTAAGTGATGTTAGCGCTGAAATTGCTGAATGCGGTACAGAGGTAGTCGTCATCAAATTTGATGTAAGTCCCATTTTCTAGATTGCTATCACTTGTGATGTAAGTGGCGCGTATATCGTAATCTTGCGGGCGCTCAATGTTAAAACCATAGAGGTCTGTCCCCTGGTCTCCTTGAATAACCCAATTTGGCGATAAAATGTCTATTACGTCAACGCTGTCTAGCAGTTTATACCATTCCTTTAGAGTTGGAATATGCCAACCGTCAGGACAAACGCCTTGATGCTGGGGCCTGGAAACGAACTCTTTTGTATGGTCGACATTTTTGAAGTCGTTACAAGAAAGCATCATGGCATCAATCCATGAATAATGCCGGCCGTATCTGGCGACTATTAATGAGTCCTCTTCAAGAACAAAAAGCTTTTCGCAGCCCTCCATGGCTTCCTTTGGCTTGTAACGGAGACTTTGCGCCATCCATGTTTGGTTGTTTATTTGTACTACTTTGTAGACTTCTCCGTCGCGATTGTCCGTTAAAAGCATTTTTTCAGGGTCGTAATTGGGAGGATTTGTCTTTGGCTTGCTTGATGATTTGTCTTGTTCTGGGTTGTCTGTTTCGTTGCCTAAATTTTCTTCTGCATTATCATCCGCCTCGCTGTTTTCCTCAAGTGAAGAGGAGGATTTTTCGTTCTCCAAGGAAGAACTTGGTTGTTCTTTTTTTGAAGAACTTGAGGAATCAAGAGTGGAAGATTCTTCCTGCTTTGGCCCAGATGAAGAATCGTCCCCGCAGGCGATTAAGATGCATGCTGAAATTACGCAAGAAAAAAACAGGATTCTTTTCATTGGACCTCCCTTGTTTGGTATGGTAAATATAACATTATTTATATGGCAAAGGTCAAATAAAGTGATTTTGTCTAAAAGTGTACAAAATAAAAACGCAATTTTATTAACAAAAAGTTTACTTTGGTCTTATAGGGGCTCTTTATGAGCGGAGGTAAAACTAAACAATGGTGATGCACTCGATAATCATTGCATTATTCCTGACCTTGGCGGCTTTTGCCCAGGAGCCTTCTGCTTACTACAACACACAGCAGGACTCCGTTGCTGTTGAATACGCAAAGAAGGTGGAGCGCTATACGGAATCAGCGGAACACCTAAGTAAAGCGGGTGCGGGATTATTCATTGGCGGCGGGGCCTTAATTGTCTTGGCTACTGCCGAAGTTATTCATTATACGGTAAAAAACGGAAAAAAAGAAACGCTCCGAAGATTATGACGTTAAAGTATCTAGCTACAAGAGAAAGAGTCGCGCGGAATACTATAAAGAGCAGATAAAAAATTACCAGAAAGCGGATCATTCTGTAAGTCTGGATATATTGCCGACGTTCAATCCCATCAATCAAGCATTCGGCGGTAACCTGTTGCTCAATTTCTGATTTTTTTCAGCGTCAAACCTCGACAAGGTTTTCATCATAACCGTCGTGGATTCGCGGCATCTTTTTCCAAAAAGACATCCAGACATTTATTTCGCCCCCCCCCCCTTATTCTCCATCGGCAAAAAAAATGGCGAAAATCGCTCAAATTACGCAATTACAAAGATTTTTCATACTAACACGACCTTTCCGTTGTAAACCTTTACACCGGAAACTACCCCCAATTATACCCATTTGGACTATACTAATCTACATTATGAGAGCAAACGATAAAAGTTAGCAACAAAACCAAACATCCCATACACCAAACAACGGCGTTTCGCAAGGGGCGCCGTTGTTTTATTATACTCAGTTGTTTTTGGATGAATTACCTAGGCAAACCGCTTAGCGGCCACCGACGAGAATCTGGTCTACCTTGATGCTCGGCTGGCCCACAGTTACAGGCACATGGCCCGAAGAGGCTCCGCAAACACCGGCGGCCTGTTCAAAATCGGACCCAACCATGCTGATGCGCGGCATGATTTCGTGGCCTTTGCCAATAAGGGTTGCTCCACGAACCGGTTCACAAATCTTACCGTTACGGATAACATAGCCCTCGTCGACAGCGAAGTTGAACTCGCCCGTGGCCGGGTTCACCGAACCTCCCGCCATGCGGGCCGCGTACAGGCCGTTATCGACGCTCGCGATCATGGAATCGAGCGTATCCTTGCCCGGTGCAATAAAGGTGTTGCGCATGCGGCTCACCGGGGCAAACTTGTAGCTTTCGCGGCGGGCCGACCCGGTAAGGGCGATACCCACTTCAGCGGCACCCACGCGGTCGCTCATGTAAGTCTTCAAAATTCCATTTTCGATAAGGACGGTGCGTTGCGTGGGCGTTCCCTCGTCGTCGTACTTGAGGCTTCCCCACACGCCGTCCATCGTCCCGTCGTCAATCGCGGTCAAGCAGGGCTGGCCGATGGCCTGCCCGATCTTTCCGCAGAAGGGGCTCGCATTGCGGCGGACCGATTCCGTCTCGAGCGGGTGCCCGCAGGCCTCGTGGAAAATCACGCCGCCAAAGCCGTTGCCCATCACCACGGGCATCTGGCCGCCGGCAATATAGCCCGCATCGAGCATGCGCAACACGCGCTCGCCCGTAATAGACGCCAGTTCTTCGGGGGAATAATTGCCCAGCAGTTCATAGCCACCCAAGGCTCCAGGAGCCTCATGCGACGTCAAACGCTCGGTGCCGTCGGTCGCTGTCACGTTCACATTTACACGCAGCCGACCACGGGTCATTTCAAGGTGCAGCCCCTCGCTGTTCATGAGGGTAATAGCCGTGCAGCTATCCACGACACTGGCCCCCACCTGCACAATCTTCGGGGAAAGGGCACGAGCCGCGTTATCGGCACGGAATAAAAAATCTTGTTTAATGGACTGCCCCAACAGGCGAGGATCCTTGTAAGCAGCCTCGTTAAAATCGCATATCCTTTTTTCGGGGGCGAACTCGAAAGTCTTCGGCGCAGAGCCGGAAATTCGACCGAACGCAAGCGTCCGGACCAACTTCACGAGGGCTTCTTCGCTATCGTCACTGGTAAAGCCGTAAAGCACTTCGGTGCCGTAAAGCAGGCGGACACCGATTCCATATTCGGTCCCCGCAGTCGCCGTCTCGATATGCCGGTCCTTTAAACCCAGGCAAGAACTGCGAGTTTCTTCTTCGAAAATCTCGACAAAGTCAGCTCCAGCACTGCGGCCCGCTTCAAAAATCTTTACGGCAACATCCTGATTCACCTAGACCTCGCCGTTCATCTTCTTGCGCACAGGGATTCCTGCCGCAAGCATTTCGCCCTTGATACCAGGCACCGTATAGTCTCCAAAATGCACCATCGAGGCGACCAGCGCCGCATCGGCAGAGGTCTTGCGGAACAAGTCGACAATGTGGGCCGGCGTACCTGCACCACCGCTTGCAATCACGGGCACCTGCACCGCCTTCGCAATCCTGTCGGTAATGGTGAGTTCGTAGCCGTTCTTCACGCCATCCGTGTCGATGGAATTCAGGCAAATCTCGCCTACGCCCAAGTCTTCGGCCTTCTTGGCCCACTCCACGGCATCAATACCCATCGCCTGGCGGCCTCCACGGATAAAGACTTCGTAGCCACTGGGAATCTTCTCGGAAACTCCGACAAACTTCGCATCCATGCCCAGCACCACGCACTGCCGCCCAAAGGCTTTCGCGCCGTCGGCAATAATTTCAGGATGGAGCACGGCAAGGCTGTTCACGCTCACCTTCTCGGCACCGGCCAACAAGGCCTCGTGCATGTCGTCAAGGTTGCGGATACCGCCACCCACAGCAAACGGGATAAAGACGCGCTTCGCTATCTGGCGAATCATCTCCATGTCGCACGGACGGTTTTCCGCACTTGCGGTAATGTCGTAAAAGACCAATTCGTCAACGCCGTCGGCACTGTACTGAGCGCCCATTTCCACCGGGTCACCGATATCAATATTTCCTTTGAACTTTACGCCCTTCGTGACCTTGCGGTTCCGGACATCGAGACAGACTATGAGACGTTTGGTTAGCATAAAAATGGTTAAAAACTACAAGTTCCTGTCAATGACGCCCTTCACGGTCGCCTTGGGCACAGCACCCACAACGTTGTCGACTTCGACCCCGTTCTTGAAGAGCTTCATGTTCGGGATGTTGGTGATGCCGAAACGTCCGCAGATATCGCCCACGCCCGGATCGTCCACATTCATCTTGGCAATAATGACGCGACCGTCGTATTCCTGGGCCAGTTCTTCGACAACCGGACCCATCATCATGCACGGGCGGCACCAAGTGGCCCAGAAATCCACAAAAACGAGTTGGCCGGAGCCAATAACCTGGTCAAAATTCTCTGCAGTCAAAGCGATTGCTGCCATAAAAATCCTCCACGAATTTTTTTCTAAAACTAGAAAAAACTATCCTGCAAAAAAAGCGAAATCAGGAAATAAGCTTGAAATTATCCACAATCTAGGCGATTTCTGCCATGCAAACAGCATAGCGCATCAGTAAATAAGACGTACCTCGTCGGCCCAGAGAGTCGCACCGACCGACCCCTTGTACAAATTGCCCAGAGCACTAGAAGCCATCACGATGCGAATATGCGTCACATCAAAATCGTCCGGGGAATCCGTCTGCACCATGTGGTTATCAATACCATTAGAATTGTCGAGTTTTTTGTTAAAGACACTGGAATTGTAAATCGGCGATCCAGCCAAGGGCACCCCGTACTTGAATGCTAGACGGATTGTCTTGTATCCCGTACGCGAAGCGTCCGTAATGGAAACGACATCCGGGTCATCCTCGCTGGTGACAGTCGTTGCCCGATACCAAGCCGAGGCAATCAGGGTATTCACGTCGCTAGAGGCGCGGTACTGATTTTTGCCCTCGTTGCTTGTACGACTACGATGTTCAAGGATTACGTACAAATCGCAAGAATCTCCCTTGCCCTGGTACTTCACGTCAAATTCAACAAATCTGGGGCGACCACTAAACGGGCGACCAAAATCGATGAGTTCATTTCCGTCGTTGTATAGAGCCATCGTGGCAGATCCCACATTCTTCGGATTAAAATAGCCGATAAACATGTTTCCGCTGGCAAAGCGAGTGATGAACACAATGGTAACATTTATTGATTCCATCTTGATAACTTGTCCATTTTCGTTCACGGTAAGAGTCTTGGTCGAAGTAACGGCGTCGTTGTTTCCGTTATCCCAGCCGTCGATATCGTTCTTATGGTCAAACGCATCCTTTACCCAATGGTTGAAATCGCTTCCCGGATACTGATACCCCGCCTGCACGACATACTCGGCAGTTTCCTCGCCATTCGACACAGAAACGCTCAGTCCCCGACTCAAGTCAAAAGCATTCCCTTCAGAAATGCCAGACACCGTAGCGCCATCAGTAAGTTCAATGTCGCTGACCACGAGATTTTTCAAGTCCGCAAGGTAAGTCAAATTGTCGTAGTGGACATGGAAAACACGGGAACCCCCTTCATCGGCGCTGTCGATTACCGCCGTACTCCCGGCAATCTTCATCGAAAGCAGTCTTGGCGGAACAGAGACCGTCTCCACCACAGTGACCGACACAGTCCAAGTGGCTTCGGTTCCATCCTCGGCGACAACAACAATTTCGGCACTGCCATCACTCAAATCCAAATAATCCTCGGCAGGAGTTCCTTTACGTGCCGCTTCGGAATACTCGGCATCAAAATAGACCTTGGAAAGTTTGGACTCGTACTTGGAAGGCACCGCAAATGAAATCGTCTTTTTCTCAGCATCAAGGTTCACTTCGGCAGAAAAACCGTTAGCAGCATTATCCAGAGTGAATGCCAATATTTCGGCATCGCCCGACTTCACATAATCCCCGCTCACGGTCCATTCGGCAGTCGACTTGTCTTCGGCAGTAATGATCAACTTCTGCGGCTGCCGCAAGTCCACCTTCGATTCAAGATTGATGTATGCCGACGGCGACACCTTAATGGAAAGTTCCACCTCGGCAAGGTCTTCTGGCTTTTTCATGTGCACAACGACCGTCTTCTTGGACTCATCGATTGTTGCAGCCTTGACCTCGTCCTTTGCAGTCACGGACACGAGTTCCTTCTCGTCAGAAACGACTTCGTCCGCTTCCGCTTCAACCACAGTTACATACCACTTTACCTTGGAACCATCCTCGGCAACAATTTCAAACTTCTGCAACTTGGACCAGCTCTTTACGGAATCCGGCGTCGGAGAAATGGACGCTCCATCCGACACGCTCCACGAAGCTACGGACGCCTTTCCCACATCCGAACCATTTTTCAGTCGCACCACAATCGTATCGCCATTTCTATTCGATTTCAATTCATTCTTGAAAATAATTTCAAAAACCTTCTCGCTACTCGGGAGCGTTGACACATCCACATACCAGGTTTTCGAGGCCCCGCTTTCCGAAGTCACCACGAACTTTTGAACCTTGCTCCAATCTTTTACTTTTGTCGGGTTACTATCCAAACTGGACTTGCGAAAAACAAACGCTTCCGAAGTATCCACCTTGACTTTTGAAAGGTCCGTACCATGCGCCAAAATTACATGGATAGTATCTCCCACTTCACGGGACTCCAGTTGGTCTACAAACTTTATGCCAAACGACACATTGGAATCCAAAACCGCTTCACTGCTAGAAGATTCCGCTTTTGAATCCTTCGACTTTCCAGAAGAACTCGAGCTCCCTTTTTTGGACGAACTTGAAGACGTAGATTTTGCATTACCTGAATCTTCAGAATCATCGCCAGAATCCTCCGATTCCTGGGACGATTCCACATCGCCACCTTGCAATTCAAAAACAATTTGCCAGATTGCGGTCTTGCCGCTTTCCGAAACCACGATGACATAAACCGTTTTCGAAGACGGCAGACGGATTTTACTCCCCTTGCTTAATTTCTCCTTCGAATAAGCAACCTTTTTCGCTATGGAGTCCAATTTTGCAGAATCGGGCGGGAAGCTCCGCACCTTGCTTTCCACAAGATGGAGCGAGGCAAAATGACTCATCCCTATTTTTTTCACCTTCACCGAATCCCAGACAAAGGAATCCGAAGGGGCAACAAGAGTCACCAGAATCTTGTGTTCATCAGGGAATATCCGAGCATCTCCATCCTGATTTTCAAAGACCAATTCGTCTAGAGTCCTGTAATCCGACGCACCGAAAGCATCGTAATCCTCTGTACAGGCGGATAAGGCAAGAATCATAAAAAATAAAACAAGCAACCGTTTCATAATTCACCTACCGCTAGTAAACCAGTTTAAAATCATCAACGACAAGTTTGGAATTCTCGCCACCACGGTAACGGTCGCTGTTTCCAAGCATTCCCCCGTCAACAATGAAGGCGTATGCCGAAGACGCAAACATCACATGGATAGTGGCAACATTCTCGGCACCCGTTCCCACCGAAAGTCCCGATGCGACCGGATAACTCGAAGACAATATTCCCGAATCACTACCATAGACCAAGTCTACATGGGCTTTGTGGATGCCAACGCTGGAATTGTCTGTCACAACTCCCGATGCAACCACCTTGTTATCGCTACTCACGAGCATCACATAAATCAAGCTCTTCTGCGGGTAAGTCGAATTGCTGTTGCTTACATGCGAGTAGGAATAGGTTACGTCAAAGCCGGTGGGGCGCGCACTGAACGGTTTTCCAAAAGTCATGTCCTTTGAAATGTCCGACGAATTCAAGCTCGGCGTTCCGTCGACATATCCCTGTTCATAAATATCAATGGCCGAAATTCCATCATACGTTCCGGCAAAATAAAAACCGCCCGCCATTTTCCAGGAGCCCTCTATACCAATCCAAGATCCAGAGACTTCTTTTGTCGAAATCGTCATCTGCGATGACCCAAATTCAAGATTTGCCTCCGACTTAATCTTAATCGAAGACTTCGTCACGGTATTCTCCATTGCATCGCTTGTCGTCGCCCAGAATCCGCTATAGTCGCGAGCATTGAACGTCGTCCCCGGGAGTTGCATTCCGGCAACCACCGTATAAATACCGAGCACACCCAAATCGTCAACAAAAGCCATTTCCACAGGGCGTTCCAAATTGGCCAACGTATCCATCGGCAAAACCCTCAACGTCTTCAAATTCGTTCCGTAAGGGACTTCCACATAAACCTTTTTACCTTCCACACGAACGGAGCTATTTTGCACAGCCACAGCAAAATCCCTCAGGAGAACGGCTTGCTCGGAGCTCGAGGATGACGGAGGCCCCACCACGATGATCGGTGGATCGTTCGTTGGGACCTCAAGAACTGACGAACTGCTCAATTCTTCCGAAGATGAACTTTCCGCATTCACCGACGATGAACTCTCCAAATTTGCAGACGAACTGCTGGATTTCTTCGAAGACGACGAACTTTCCGACTTTGCGGACGAACTGCTCGACTTTTTCGAGAACGATGAACTCTCCGGCTTTGCGGAAGAACTGCTCGACTTTTTCGAGAACGATGAACTCTCCGGCTTTGCGGACGAACTGCTCGACTTTTTCGAGAACGACGAATTCACCGGCTTCGCAGAAGAACTGCTTGACTTCTTCGAGGATGACGAACTCTTCGGCTTCGCAGAAGAACTGGACAATTTCACCGATGACGAGCTGGATTTCTTTGTAGAAGAAGAACTAACCGCTTTTTTAATGACAACTTTCCAGACATCTGCAACGCGGTCTTTATCATCCAGCACGACGATACCGAAGAAACCCGTATCGGGAACAGCGATGTTCTTCCCAGGTTTCACAGAAGACTCCCAATCGACTTCCGGATCCTCCAGGTCATCGCCCTCCACGATATAGGCGGAATAGCCTTCCAATAAATCAAAGGTCTTTACCTTGACAGAATCCCCATGTTTCTTGAGCGGAGTACACGTTATCGTACGCGATGACGAATCAACCCCGTCCGATTCTGCACAATCGATTTCCAGCGAACCAACAACAGAGTAAACAGGTTCAATGACCTCGTCCGTGCTGTCACACGCAACGAGCATTGACAAAGCCAATACCATGCAAGAGAATATGTAGCCAGTCCTTATAAACATGCCCACACCACCCTAGAAGAAGTAAACCAAGGAGAAGTCCAAGGCCAACAAGTTTATGGTAAAGTTCACAATATTATAAACAAATTCGCTATGAGTCTTGTCATTTTCCTCGACCTCTACAAGAGAAGAACTCAGGCCCAACAAGCCCACCGAAGATTCAAAAGCCAACCGGTCCAGCACCATAATGCAAAGCCCCGGATTCAGGCCAAACTTGAACGTCCACATGCGGTTCCTTGTCCGAGATATATCCTCGCCATCATCAGATTGCGAAAGCCCATAGGAATACTCGACCAACAAGGAGGTCTCATTGAAAAAATAGAGTATCTTGGAATCAAAGACCTTAAGGTAATTCTTGAGGAACGGCTGGACAAAGAACCCGTTACTCACATACTTTCTATGCTGCGACAAATCGACCAAATCTTCCATGAGGGAGAAGTCAATGTCGTACCAGGTCCGAGAATAACCGGCACGGAGGCCCAAAGCCAAGGCGTCCTTTATAAAGTAGCCACCAAAAGCCTCTACCGTAAAGGAATAACCTTCCGCCTCGTAAATTTCCCCAATAATCACATCAAGCGCATCGTCATCTGTTTGAGCCTGGATAAGCGAAAGCGTCGCCCCACTTAAAATCCGCCCCTTCGCAATAGCCTCGTCCTTGCCTATAGGATGGAGGGAACCCAGAAGCCCCCCCTTGCGCGAGGAATCCGCAGGTACAGGAACAGAAGACGAATCTTTTCCAGTCTGAGCCCATACAGAAATGCACAGAATCGGAACAAGCAAAAAAGATCTTAAAGACATAAGACAACACCAGGAGGTTAAACCTTCAACAGAAATGCCCTAGACGAGACAATACAACCGAAACTAGAACGACCAGATAAAACCGACCGTAAACAGGCCAAGGCCTAGAGCACCGAGGCCCGCGGCAACAATCCCCTTGATATCACCTTTATGGTTTAAATCGTGATTGTCCTTGACCATTTTCTTCGTATCTTCACTTTCGAACGCCGACATGTTGTACGCCTTTTTCTTGTCTGCGGCATCGCTCCAGTCACGTTCGGCCAAGTACCACAACACACCTCCAGCCAAGAAGGGGGCAATGGAGCCTAAAAGCATGTAACGTCCCAAACGGCGTTGGCTACGTTCGGCATTGAAGGCTTTCTGTTCTTCGATGAACGGGAGATCGTCCAATACCGGTTGCATCTCGACATTGATAAAGTTCGGCATGAAGGCCTTGATTTCCGTCGTAATCATCGTATCGCGGTAACCGACCTTGCGCAAGTAGATGTCGAGGCTCGCCTGGGGGTTCACATTCTCGATGACCACATCCGTCATGTACTGCGGCATGATGTTTTCCGTGGGAACCTTGTTAAGGAACACTTCCACAGCTTCGGGGTCCGTATTGAGCGTAATTCGCGTAGACGGGCGCTGCACGGGAATCGAAACCGTGTTCAGGCTGTCCGCATTGATTTTCACGATGGCAGAGCCCCACCATTCTACATCCTTCAAGACCTTCATCACCGAGATGGTGTACTTACCCGGCTTGATATTCTTGATGGTATCGGGCGCCACCTGCTTGAGCGGGATACCGTTAACAAACAGCGAACAGGCATCCGGAGTCGAAAGAACTAGGAGATTCGCCTTTCCCGGCGGATAAAGTTCCATTTCCTGTTCATCTTCCACAACCGGTTCAGGTACCACATAGTTCGAGAGGGTGAGGTCGATCATCGTCCGGTTTTCCATGTCGTAGAGCCTCTTCAGGTCTAGACGGAAATACTTGATGAACGGATTCTTGTTCGCAGCCTCGATACTGTCGCGGATTTCACGCTGGCGGATTTCCTCTTCGACCTTGGCAATTTCTTCGTGCTTCAGGCGCACATCCTCTTTTTCAAGGGCCGTTTCCAAGTCATCCCCAGAACCGTCATCCGCTTCTGCAGGAGCTTGCGAGTCCTGCCGGGCCTCCATGGAATTCTTGACTTCGTCAGTCATGATGACGCTCGTCGAATCTTTTGCCGGCACGGCATCATCGTCGTCATCGTCTTCTTCCACTTCTTGTCCATTGGTATTCTGGAGGGCATTGTTCTCGGCATCATCAATCGAATTGATGAGTTTCAACTCCTCGGCCGTAGGAGCACGGAGATACACCGTGTCATGCTGGGTTTTCACGTAAATCGCTTCCTGTTCCGCCGATTCCCCCACGACCCAATAGCGAACGGGGACCTCGCGGCACCAAGCCACAATAGCAAACACAGCTAGGATAAATAGGATACGTTTCGTCATGTAAAGAAATATATATAAAACAGAGGTAAAAAGCTAAAATTTCGTCAATTTCGCACAATATATAGGCCCACGGCCTTCGGATGTGTCCGGGAGCACATGGACTCCGAATTCAGTACGCTCCGCCCCCGGCGGAATATCGTCGATAGGCGCGACCCGCATAGCGGGACGCTTTTTCAATATTTTCTCTACGACCTTGTCGTTTTCGAGTGGAGAGAGCGCACAAGTCCCGTAAACAAGGGTGCCCCCCGGTCGCAAAGCATCAACAGCGGAAGCCAGCAGCGCGCCCTGTTCCACAGACAATCGCTTTACACGCTTTGCCGACCACACTTCCAAGTGAGCAGGCGAATTCAACACATGCCTGTCCGAGGAACACGGCGCATCCAAGAGAATCCTGTCGTAGGATTCCTTCTTGTGAAGTCCGAATTTCACGCCATCATAGCCAGTCACCTTGACAATCCCGAGCCACGAAGCCGGCAAAGAATTCTCCAACACATGCGTTAAGCGCAAACGTCTATCCGGGGACCTGTCGTTACTTTGTAAGGAACCTTCCCCTTGCAGCATCGAGGCAATCACAAGCGACTTACCCCCCGGGGCTGCGCACATGTCAAGCACATCCATTCCAGGATGCACATCCAAAGTTTTGGCTGCAAAAACAGACGCTTCGTCCAAAAAGTAAGGCTCTAGGGCCTCCCCGAACTGCAAGCGAACGGCATTGCCCTCGCCCTTCAGGGCCTCAAGCAGAGCGGGCCAGCGATCGCCGTATAACTGCGAGAAGTAGTCGAAAAATTCCATGGAGTAAATATAGTGATTTAGGGGGGATGAGGTATGAGGTCGCGACCTTCGGTCGCTTTGAGGTGCGAGGTCGGTCGCTACGCTCCCTTCGAGGTCGCTTCGCTTTGAGGTATGAGGTTCCAGTCTCATTGCTCACTGCTCATTGCTCACTGCTCATTGCTCACTGCTCATTGCTCACTGCTCACTGCTCACTGCTCGTGCCTGGAGCCTCGAACCTAAAAAAATTGTCATTCGCAGGCGCATGACTCGTCGGCTCAGCCATGCCGAAACGCAAGCGTTTTGGCGTGGCATTCGCCTTGGTTGTCATTGCGAGGGGCGAATAACCCTGAAGCAATCTCCGCCAGTCATATGAAGCAATGAGATCGGGTAAAGCCCCTCTGAGCAGTCAGCGATGAGCGGTAAAACTACAGAAACTATACCTCATACCTCAAAGTGCGAAGCACGACCTCATACCTCACACCTCACCGCTCGTGCCTAAAAACAAAAAACCCTGCCGGTAAGCAGGGAGTTTTCGTTGAGCTACCAGGATTCGAACCTAGACAAACAGAGTCAGAATCTGTTGTGCTACCGTTACACCATAGCTCAATGTGGGCACAACATTAGAAATTTTTTCCCGTCTCTGCAAGGGGTAAAATCCATTTATTTTATGGTCGGAGGGGTATAAGTCATCCCTTGACGCTTCAAATGCCACCCTTCCGGCAGATTTATATCGACTTGGGTAACAAATTCCGAAATCGGCGTTTCCATATTCCGCAGTGTCGAAACAACCTTCGGGTCTCCCGTATAGAGAACCAGGAACTGTTCCCCACTCGGCAGGTCACTCATGGCAATCGTAGCGCAAACCATGTCCCTCACAAAATGAGTCGTGCCCTTGATACCGAGGACCACACTGTTGGCCATACAATTATTCGAAGCATCATCGTTCAGGGAATCCAAGACTACGCGGACGTCTGTGAATACCTTGGACGGGCTGTGCAGGGAAACCGTACCCACATTCACTGTATCCTTCTTGTTCTTGATGCTCTTCACGCTCACATAATCGGAAACTCCAGCCTCGCTCACCACACTGTTGCTATCTAGGCGGCGGAATTCCACACGGAAACTGTCATAAGGGAACTCCGGAGGAATCGGCAGGAACCAGCGACCGTTGCTATCCGTCTGCGTTTCCGGCTTGAATACCAAAGAATCACCATCAGTGAAGTTAAAACCGTACAGATCCGTCACGAGCTGCACCTCTACGCCAGCACACACCTTTCCGTTCTTGCATTGGACCTTGCCGGAAATACGGCCGCTATTTTCCTTTTCCCTCATCAACGTATCGAGAGAGATACTCGGAGAAACGCTCCAAAGGAACGGCCCGACATCAATAGACTCCCCTTCCTTCACACTCCCCTTGGCCATGGCCCAATAACGGTATATCAAGGAATCGGCTATGCCGCGTTCGGAAAGTTTCGCAACAATCTGGGGATCGCCCGGGCAGAACGCAAGTTTAACCTTGCCCGACGGAATAAGCATCGAGAAGGAATCTCCGGCAAAAACGCTGCGGCTTATCGGCGTACCCGGCACATAGGCCAAGAAATGAGACCCGACAGCCACCTCAGGTTCGGACGATTCCTGGTACAGCAATTTGCTATTGACGATAGAACCCTTGGACAACTGAATTGGTTCAAACGCAGAATCCTTTACAGTCGCCTTCTTCTGATAATAAATTTCGTTCGTAACGGTATCGAAGACCGCAATCTGGAAGGAATCCGCCAAAACGGAATCGACAGAGAACTCTCCAGCACTGTCCGTTTGGAGTTCCACATAGCTGGGAATAGCAAGCCCAGAAGATTCACTGGTCATAAGGGCCATGCGAACCGTCACGTTGGCAGCGATCTTGCCGTTCGCACGGGTCACGGAACCTACAATGGGAGACGGAACGGAGGCTGTCACGGTGTTTTCGGTGTCCGTCGCAGTACCGCTAATGCGAACACTTCCGTCACCATCATCGGACGTTGAACAACCGCATACCATCGCCAAGGCGGTAAGCGATACAAGAATAGGCAAGGTCAAAAGCGAACTTCTCATTTTGCCTCCTTTTCTTTGCTCAACGGGAAAAACTGGATGTTCAGTTCGCAAATCATGGATTCGCCTTCGTCGGAGCGGACGATATCCAGGATTTCCTTGCGGAACAAGTCAATCTTGTTGATGATACGTTCCAGCCCCTTGGCCGACACGCTCATCGTCGTGCAGGACACGTTACGCCTTTCCACACTATAGTGGTCGATGGCTTCCTTGCCCAAATCTAGCATTTGCTTCTGGAACTCGTGAACAAACAACGGCGCAATTTCGCGACCACTCGATATGGTTTTGTTCACTGAACGATAAAAGCCGTCAACAAGTTCAATAAGGCCCAAATCCAGAAGCAACCGAACAGCCTGTTTCGCCTGCGGAACCGAAATGCGCGGATTGAGGAACAGCGCCAGTTCGGGAATATTCTTTTCATTAATATCCAAAACAGCAAGCGATTCGCGAACAGCAACATAATACCACTTGCTATAGTATTCCTGCTGGTTTTTAGTCAAAGTCTTCGTCGTCCGCGGTAAGAGAGCGGACATCTGATCGAAAATTTGTTGTTTGGATGCGGAACTTTCGGCATGGGTGAAATCAACCATCAGCCGAAAATACCGACCTTCGCGCTCATTCAATCCAAGTGCCGCAATGAACTTGGTCACCATAGCCGGCGTAAGCGACTTGCGACCTTTAATTAAATCCAGATAAAAACCGGACGAACTATAACCGACCTTCTTGGCGAAGGACCGATAGGAGAAGTAACGTTGCACGGACTTCTGGTACTCGTAGTAGTCCTGCAGGTACTTCCTATAGTTATAGTATGCGTAAACGTTCATCAACATAAATCTAAATTTTTTTCTTAATTCTGGGAACACCTTTTTTAAAAAAATTTTTGCCATTTCCGCGTAGATATTGTGCTAGAGAACACTTTGGGAACACTTTTTTATAAAAAGTGTGTTCACTTTCAATTTTTTTAGCTATATTTAGAGAACACCCAATCCCATCCCTCGGACTTCCGCTTAACTCCAAGCGGAAGTCCTTTTGTTTTTACCGTTTCCCAGGGAACACCCAACAGTTTTTTATATTTGGTACATGAATTTCAAGCAGGCTCTTTCCGGCACCGTTTCACGCATCCTCCGTTTCATAGGCATAGTAGCCGTCCTATATATAAGCATGGTTTTCTACCTCGCCCTTACTGAACGCAGGAACGCCTACCCGCGCGCCATTAGCCACAACGAGGCAAGAGCCGCCATACAAGAAACAGCAAAGTCCGCGGAATGTACGCTAGAAGACGGTACGATTCTCAACGGCTGGATTGTCGGCAACAACGATGTTCCCGCGCTCCTTTATTATCCCGGCGCAGACGAAGACGCAGCGCAGTTTCTCGCCGAAATGGGAACGACAGACGAACTCAGACTTATAGCATTCAACTACCGCGGAGGCGCAGACAACAAGGGAACCCCCTCCCAAGAAACCTTCGAACCCGATGCAAAAGCCATCGCCGAATGTGCGTCGCAGCTGGCGGGAGGCTCTGTGCAATACCTTGCTGGGCGCGGAACCGGCGCCATCCTTGCCGCAGAACAACTCGGCAACAACCAATCACTAATTCTTATAGACCCCGTAGAAAGCATCGCCGATGCGCTTGCAAAAAAATATCGTTTTCTCTATCCGAAATTTCTCGTCCGCGCGACGCTTCGCATGCCCGAAAAAGAACTATCCAAAAGGCAAAATCAGGTATCAATTCTATTCGACCGCAAAAGCGAACGTGACGGGGCTCACATCGTTTTTAGGATGATTCCAAATTCAAAAGCCGTAGAAAGGCATGGCGGGACTCTAAAAGAGGCACTTTTAAAAAACATACAAAAGAACTAATTCGTCCGCAAATCCTTATTTTATAAGGGTTTCCGCGATTTGTACGTTCTGACAAAACGTAACAACATTTTTACACAAGTGTGATATTTATCAAAAAAAAGCCGTTTTATTGCTTTTTTCTTACCATGGTTGCAACAAGCGAAAAAAATTATTAATTTATTGCCAAAACAACAAACAAACAAAGAGGTGTATAATGGAAAACATTGTTGTAAAAATGGACATCCGTGGTTTCATCCGTTTCTCGGAAGATGTAGCCAAGGCCATCAAGCTTGACAAGATTGCGGAGAAGGCTCCCAACAAAGAAGCCTACGCCGACATCGAAGTCGATCCGGTTGGCAAGCGCATTTCCATCTTCCCGACGGCCAAACTCAAAACCACTTCCTTCCGTTTCACTCCGAACAACAAGGGTTACCTGCTCTACTTCAAGGGCGCCCTGAATGCCATCGGTGAAGAAATCGCGACGGGAGCCTACTACCTGACCCAGGAAAACGGCAAGTTCATTTTCACTGGCAAGAAACCCTCCAAGAAGAAAGGTCCGTGGCAGGTTCTCGCTTGCCGCAACTCCGTCGGTCTCCCGATGCTCTCCATCGACTCCCGCGGCACCATCATCTTCGACAAGCGCACCAGCGGTGACAAGACCGGCGTGAACACAGCCGTCAACAAGACCATGGTTGCCGAATATGATACCGCGAAGAAGACCTTCAAGCTGACCTTCAGCAAGGACAAGGGCTTCATCAACGTTCGCACAATCGCTAGCCACGCCAACGCTTCCTTCATGGGCACGCTGTCGTCTCACGGCATCGCCCTTCCCAAGAAGAGCTTCCGCACCAGCTGCGCAATCAACGGAAAGGTAATCACGTTCAGCATTGCCTCTCTCGTTGCCGAACAAAAGGCTGCTGCCAAGGCAAAATAAGGCTAGGTAAAAAATGTTTGAAGTTCTCAGCGTTTTTTACCCGACCCACTATAATTTCGCGGCTCTCAGCATCCTCTTGACAATAACCATCATTTGGTTGCTGACCAAGAAAAATTACCGGTGGGCCATCATCCTCCTCGTCATCTTGGTGGCGTTCAATATCGCCATTTACAAGAGGACAGAAGGAAAGACCTGGACTATAAACTTTGACGCCGAAAATACCGAAAGTTCTGAAATGCAGGAGGGCGGAAAAACTTACACATTTTCCGCACACAAGAACTGGACGATTACCGACGAAAAAGGAAACACCTATCACTGGTGCTGGGTCGAAGATTGGTGGGCTGAGTTCTCAAGCATAGACCTTGTTGCCACCATTTGGGGCGACAACAAGAGCAAGAAGATGATGAAAGCTTCCGAGCAACGTCTAAATGAGAACCCACAAGACTAAATCATCATTCAATAGTCATTAACGAAAGTTCACCGTTCTCCAGCCGGAGTACGGTGAATTTTTTTATCCACTCTCCCGGTGAGGCGACCACCCCGTTTTCCACATTCCAGACGCCAGCCAGGTGGTGATGCCCGTGAACGCAGATGTCGCAAGCCTTTTCGCGAAGGATGCCGTTACCCCATTCCAAATACTCGTCAATGGCGATAATTTTATTCTCTCCTGCCTTGCGGCTGCTGCGTCCGACAAAACGAGCCAAAGACATACCCCAATCCGGATGGAGCATCCTGAAGAGCCAGCGATTAACCGGACAATCTAGAATCTTGCGGAACAGTCTGTATTTCCAATCCGACTTGATGACGCCATCGCCATGAGCAACGTATATCCTTTTCCCCTGGATTTCCAAAATGGTGTTGTCATGGACATGCACCCCTACCGACTTTTCAAAGAAATCCCCGAGGGCAAAATCGTGGTTTCCGCGGAATAGGTGGACCGACACTCCGGATTCAACAAGGTCGGCCAGCGAGCGAATGAGCGGCAAGTGATTTTTAGATATATAGTCGCGATACTCGAACCAAAACTCGAACAAGTCGCCCACAATGACAACGTGGCTTGCACAGCCTTTCCAGGAGCGTAACAACTCGACAAGTTTTTCTTCTCTATGGGGCAAACATCCCGGGGGGTCAATACCCAGGTGAGCGTCCGAAACAAAATACGCAACTTTATCCATCAGGCACAATGTAACAAGATGTACGGGCAATGTCCGTTCGTCAAAATAAAATACTACCTTTTAACGCATGATTTTAACGGAGACCTCACAGAGCATTCCTAAAAAACTCATTGCAATTTCAGCGATGGCGTTTTGCCTGTCTGCTCTAGGTGCTTGTTCCGTCAATCTAGTCCAAGCCGACAGGATATCCATCAGCAGCGAAAGGCAAGAACATCCGTTCTACAAGGAAATCAATTTATACCACAACGGGACAGCCCAGCCCCTGTCCGAAGATTTGAAAAAGGCCTATTCGTCGGCCATCAGCGAGCAAACATTTCCCTCGAATAAGTGCTACGGCAATGCCGACATCCACGTATCAGTTGCCCCCACCAACAAAGCAGAAGGCAGCGCCTGGTATGTTGGGGCAGCATTCATCCCCCTTTGGCCCGCACTCCCCGTAAACGAAGATTGGACATTCACCTTCTCCACAAAAATCTATTGCGAAGGAGCCCTGGTCCAGAGTATCGAATTCATCGAGAGCGAACACGTCGAAGCCTTCTGGTACGGAATCCTGCGCAGCGATCTTGTCAACGAAGCCGCAACAGAATTGCACCGCAAGCTCATCGAGCGGCTGGCATTCGAATTCCAGGAGCAACGGCAAACCGACCTCAATAGCGCAAGCGACTATTAGTTACTATCTTTTAACTATGCCGCACACCCTATACATCGTAGCGACCCCGATCGGGAACATGGAAGATATTACCTACCGAGCGGTTCGCATCCTGAAAGAAGTCCCCCTAGTACTGGCAGAAGACACGCGCCATTCGCGCATCCTCTTCGACACATACGGGATTACGACTCCCATGGAGCCTTACCACGACTTCAACAAGGAAAAAGTCACTCCGAAATACGTGGAGTACCTGCAAAACGAGGGCGACATCGCTCTCGTGAGCGATGCCGGCACGCCGGGGATTGCCGACCCGGCTTTCAACCTGGTCCGCGAATGTGTCCGCAACGGCATCGACGTGAGGGCAATCCCCGGCTGCTGCGCCATGGTCGCCGCCCTCGTTTCGAGCGGCATGCCCACAGATCACTTTACCTTCCAGTACTTCTCTCCAAAAAAGAGTGCCCAGCGCATACACCTCCTGGAAAAACTCAAGGACGAAGAAGCTACGCAAATCTTTTACGCAAGCCCGCATAACATCGACAAGTTCGTAGAAGAAATCGGCCAAGTCTACGGCAACATCAAGATAGCCCTGATGCGCGAACTGACAAAAAAATTCGAAGAGCACCTCATCGGGACTCCAGAAGAAATTACCGCTCACTTCAAGGCGCACCCACCCAAAGGCGAGTTCGTCCTGATATTCAACCCCCAAGATAAATCAGGCCTCTGAAGCCCTAGCTTAGCAACATGCAGAAACTCATAGAAGCGCTCAAGCCCATACCAAAGATTTACTGGATTTACGCGGCCCTCGTCCTTGTTGCAGAAATTGCCATCTTTGTCAACCGGCCAGACACCCCGGGGCTGTACACGCAAAACCTCCAGTTCATACCCATTGCCGTAGCCGCCGTATTCTTTGTACTTCGCCCCATACGCAAGAACTTCAGGCTCTCGTTCTACACATACACAGCCATAGCGTTTTTCTTTTTAGCCCTAGACTACCTGAGCAAAAGCCACGCCGGGTTAATCCAGATTTCCGTGACGTTCCTCCCGGCATTCCTGTTCTGGATGCTTTTGTTCATTCGCTGGAACTACCGCAAGATTAAAGAAAAGGAATCCAGGCAGGCACTCGCGCTTTCCCTTATCGCGTGGGGGTTCTATGCGCTAGCCTTCCCGCCACTGCCACTCGGCCCCGCAGCGCCTATCCTGCTCGTCCCGTGGTTTATCGTCCTCAACCGCTGCAAGCGCGGCACAATCATGTTCGCGACATTCTGGTCCGGGATGTTGTTCAACACCATCAATTACTACTGGATCTATAATGTCATGCACGTCGAGACGGCTCCCTCTGGGCTCATCCTCTTCGGGCTCGTGCTGCTCATCGCCTTCTTCAGCGTGCACAACGTTCTTGCCGCATTCGTGTACACCTTGGCAAGATCCATAAAAATCAAGGACAAGCCGTGGCTACTTGTACTGTTCCCGTTGTTCTACGCCGGTCTCGAAATGACGCGCACCCGTGGGGACTTCAGTTTTCCGTGGAGCCACCTCGGTTACGCCTTCGGCAACCAGCTGGAACTTCTACAAGCGCTTTCTATCATCGGCATTTTCGGATACACGACGATGATCATCGCATCGAATATGATTGTCGAAAAGGGAATCCGCCGCGAAGGCATCAAGAAAAAATGGCCGGTCCTCATTCCCGTATTCATTCTGGCAGGCCTCGCCATCCAAGGGTCTATCGTTCTTTCGCGCACCGACGCACAACCCTTCTATATTAAAGAAGGCGACAAGGCGCCGAATATCGCCCTTATCCAGCCAAGCATTGCCCAAGGGGCCAAGTGGAGCCGAACTCGATTCGATTCCATTGTCGACAAGACGCTCGGGATGGCCTACGACAGCGTTCCCGATAGCACAGACATCATCCTCATGGCAGAAACGGCCATTCCAGACCACATCCGCCGTCAACCGCTAGTCATAAGACGACTGCAAAAACTTGCAAACGACAAAGACGCCTATGTCTTGACCGGGGCGTTGGACCACATGAGAATCAAGAATTCAGACGGCCCCCGCCGGTACGAAATCTACAATTCGTCATTCATGTTCTCTCCAGGTGGCCACGACGGGTGGCAGCGCTACATCAAAAAGCACCTGGTACCCTTCAGCGAAAGGATTCCCTTCGACGACATCTTCCCCATCCTGAACTATGTCGACTTTGGCGAAGGGGATTTCGTCCCTGGCACAGAGACTCCCGTCTACGACCTCTACCACTGGACTCCGTATATCTGCTACGACGCCATATTCGGCGACCTCGTACGCGAAGCCGCCCGCGAAGGCTCGCGGCTCATGGTAAACATCACTAACGATGGTTGGTTCGGCAGGAGTACAGCCCCAGGCAACCACCTCAACCTAGTCCGCTACCGCGCCATCGAGACCGGCATGCCAGTTGCGCGCATTGCCAATAGCGGCATCAGCGCATTCATCGACCAGTACGGCCACTACAGCCATAACACAAATTTGTTTGAGACCACTGTAGTCCAGCGCAAGATGCAGCTAAAGACAAGGCACACCCTTTACGAACGAATCGGCGACACGGTCGAAACGGCCCTGCTGTGGTTCTTCTTAATTTATTTGGTAACCTGCTCTGCCGGTTGCATACTGCAAAGGAAAAAGCTACAGAAGCAGTAACGGTGGCCAATGCCCAGCCTTCGGGCGTTCTCGGAACGAAGCCCCGGGCAACAGGTTCTTGAGTTTGAGCGTCTGCGCAGGCAAAACGCACGTATCCTGGCGACCATAGACAACCTGGATATTCCGTCCATCCCCGACCGGCTCTGTAACACGGGTCTCGGCAAGGTAGTTCAATCCCTTGGACAGCAATTCCTTATTCACCTTCTTGGCAGCAGCCATCCAATCATCTTGCCAATCGCCGAACTCATTTTCGAAAACTTCCGCAAAAGTGTTAAGAGAGGGTTCCGGATTTGTCAAGCACTGCTTTGCCATAAAGCGTAAATTCTGTTGGGTCCATTCCCCACTATCGTCGCAGAAATCGGCAAAGGGGGAAAGCAAAATCCAATCACATTTTTTCAAGGAAGCAGAACTCTTCATAAGGGCAAGCGCCCCCAAGCCCCAGCCCACCACGGTCGTCGCTTTATCGATTCCAGAAATGTGGCTGACGTCATCGAGTGCTGCGACCATTGATTCATACGGGACGAAGGTATGGTCGGCCTGCGGAGCGACGTTCACCAGATCGTCCTCCCATATAGCCATATCGCCAGCCCAATCGGGCAACCAGAACCATACTTCTTTCATGCTACCCATCCATTTATGAATTCAACAGTCTATCAAAAAGATATACTGCATAATTCGCAAAAACGCAACACCTATCAAAAAAAACTTTTCAATCCCACTCAGTTGAGGAATTTATTGTAACCTATATTACAAAAAAATACTCCCCAAAACGTTATTTTTGCACATTTATTCAAAAAAAGTTATAAATTTTCAAAGAAATTGGGTCGTTGGGTCATTATTCCAACTTGGAAAAATTGGAGTTTTCTTTTTTACTACGAGTTTGTTATGATAAGGCGGTTACAAAAGACGGCAGCAAAAATCTTATTTGCATGCATTGCCTTGGGGTCCATGGCAACGGCTTCCAATGTACCGTCTCCGGCCCCAAACGGGGTCCTCTACGACGAAGACAGGTTGCTGAGCGCGCAAGAAGCAGAATTTCTCAGAGCCCTTGTCACCGAAGTCTACCTAAAGACCGATGTCAAAATCGCAGCGGTCCTGATGAACGACTCGCGAACAAACGAAACCTACGCCTATGCCAAGGAAGTCGCCAACAAATGGAGGCTCGAAGGCAGCGACACCAAGGGTATCCTCGTCTACGTGTCCATGAAGGAGCGTAGCAAGCACGTCATCGCAAGCGAAGGATTCAGAACAAACTATCCTAATATTGATTTCAAGAAAATTGAGCAGAAAGCCTTGATGCCGGATTTCCGTGTCGAAAAGTACGGCCGGGGTATCGTCAACTTCATCTGGGAAATATCCGGAGAAATCCTCGCTGCAAGCGGCCAAACATTATCGGTCAATCCCGACAAGCTCCTCGCCGACGAACCCTTCCCATGGCAAAACTACATCTTCATAGGGATTGTATTTGCAGGCCTCGTCGCGGCATTTCTCTATGCCCGTCCCAAAAAGAGGCACCTATCCTCGACTAAACAAGCAGGTTTCAACGGAACTTTCTGCAACTTTGAAAATTTCAACGGCGGATTCAAGAGCCGGTAAGGCGGTACACTATGCAAAAGATTCTGACACTTCAAGAACTCAAATCTTCTGAATGGCCCACTTTGCTCGAAGCGGCACTCGGTAACAACCTGGTATCCGCATTCCTGCACGGGGACTGCCTCATGGAAAAGTACTCCCCGCTACAAAGCCCGTGGAATATTAGCTTTATTCTCCGGTCCAATTCAGCAGAAGATCTTAGGCCTCTGCAAGACCTCGCAGAACGTGCCAGTCGCAGCAATATCTCGTTCGGGTACACGTTCACCGCCGACGAAATCATATCGCTATGGCACGAATTCCCGCTGGAATTTTTGCATATCGCCTACAGGAACGTGGTCATCGCCGGGGCGGTTCCTATTGCTCAAGGCGCCGCTCCCCGTAACGAACTTCAAAAAGAATGTCAAGCGGAACTTCGCGGATTCCTCATCCAGATGCGCCATCAGATGATGACGCCCAAGTTCAATTTCAGCAAGACCGCAAAATTGTGGGAAACAAAGCTTTTGCCCATTCTGTACGGCGTGTACTTTTTGCAGACAGGCGAATATCCTGCCACGGCAGACCAAGTCTACATGTACTTGCAGAATATCCCCAACGGGGCCGCGCTGTCTACAGGCGGAATCGAAAGCCAGAACGCATATCTGAGTGCAATAGAAGCCCTAGCAAATAATCTGGGGGTGTAGAGGCGAAGAGGCTCGAGGCTCGAGCAATGGGCTATGAGCTGTGAGGTATGAGGTCGTGCTTCGCACTCTGAGGTATGAGGTATAGTTTCTGTAGTTTTACTACTCATCGCTGACTGCTCAGAGGGGCTTTAGCCCCGACCTCGCACCTCAAAGCGACCGAAGGTCGCGCCCTCAAAGGCGCAACGCACCGACCTCATTCCTATCTCCGTCTTCCACTAGAACGGCCGCCAAAGCGCCCGTTGTCGGAGCTACGGTCGTCCCTTGAACTGCGTTCATACTGGCGCGAAGCTGGTGCCGGAGAGGGCCTCGGCGCAGGCGCAGGAGTCACCCTAGAAGCAGGCGCTGGTGCGGGCGCAGGAGCAGTCCTGTAACCGGCCTGATTGTCGGCTGCGGGCCTATACAAAGCCGGAGCAGGTGCCGACGAACGTGTTGCCGGAGCGGGCGCTGCAGAGCGCAATGCTGGTGCAGGAGCAGCCGAACGAGCCGCCGGTGCCGGAGCTAACGCTCTTGACGGAGGGGCTTCCCGGTGTGCCGGAGACATTTTCGTTGCAGGCGCATGACGCGGTGGCGGAGCCGTATGCCGCGGAGGTGGCGGACCATATCCCGGCCTGGGAGCAGGCCTAAAGCGATGCGGATGGCGCGGAATCGGGCGATGCGGGTACCAACGATAATTGCGGACATAAATCACGCGCGGGCCCCAGTCGAACCAGCAGGTTCCCCAGCCCCATTCTCCGTACCAGGTGCCAAGCCATACTCCGCTACTATACCGAACGTAGGTCGTATATCCATCGGAACGGACATAGTAGACAACGCGAGGATTGTACACAGGCACATAAACATATTCCGTCCGGGTCGGTTGGACGACAATGACCGTATCGGCACTGACCGTCACCTGTTCGTTAGACTTCAAGTGGCCGTTTTCGTAGGCCTTGTGACGCAAACGCTGGACAGCATCCATGACCCCGTCCTTCTGGGCAGCAACGGCATCTCCCAACTGGTCGGTCCATGTCGGGTACTTGGCCATCATCTCAAGAACCGTGGGGAACGGGATCAAGGCCTGAACGCTCGGATCGTAGGTCAGGTTGGCATCCTCGATGGATTTGGCCAGGGTTTCCCCCTTCTCGTTCTTGTGGGACTGGGCAAAGGCATTCGCGGCGGGAATCTGGTCTCCGAATGTAGACGCAGTAAGCACATGGACCAGCAATGGGTCCGGATAAAGGGCGATTGTCGAAACGAGCGTGTCCAGTTCGGCGGGCGTATAGTTGGCCTGACCGAAGGCAAGCCCCGAAAACAGCAAAAACAGGGGAAGCGTCTTCCGAATCCACCGAACAGCAAAATTGGATTTCAGGGCGTTTTCAACCATGGAAACCTCCTCTACTATAAAATATATCAATTAGATGATGCAGACCAGTACATGGTTTCACAAAATCCCTTTTTTTCGCTCAAAAAAAGCAAGTACGTGGACAACACAACAACATTTTACAACACGTAAACTTGAATTAACAAAGCGTTTTCTAATAGAACATATAAATTTATAAAAAATGTTGGAGGATTCAGTTATGAATAAGTTGGCTAGGGTAGCGGTTTTCGCAAGTTGTTTAATAGGACTGAGCTTCGCGCAAACCTATGACCTCCCCATTCTTTTCGTTAACACCAAGAACAACAAATGCTTGGACATGAATGTTACCGAAAAGATTCCCGCCACCATGAGAGTGTTGGACGGGGCCACAAACAACGTAGCCGATAGTGCCAAGGGTACACTTTACGATATCGGCATCAAGGTGAGAGGCCAGTCCTCCGCCACATTCCCCAAACCGGGCTACACCATCGAAATCCGTGACGAAAAAGGCGAAAGCAAGGACGTGAGCATGTTCGGGCTCCCGCCTTCCGACGACTGGATTTTACACGGGCCCTATGTCGACAAGAGTTTGATAAGGAACGCGCTCGCCCACTGGATGTTCAGGCAGGCAGGCCGTTACAGCCCGCGTACCAAGCATTTCGACCTGTACATCAACGGCCAATACCGCGGCGTGTACGCACTTGTCGAAAAAATCAAGCGCGGCAAGTACCGCGTGAACGTGAGCAAGCTTAAAGAAACCGACCTCGCCGGCGACAGCCTTACCGGCGGCTACATCTGGGCATTCGACAAGACGGGAACCAACACGGGTGGCGCAGGCAACAACAACCAGGGCGGTATCGATGCCGAAGGGTTCAAGACGAACGGTGGCGTGAACGTCATCATGCACTACCCCAAGAAGGACAAGGACCCCCAGAAGAACAAGCTCCAGAAACAGCAGGAAGAATACCTGAAGAAGTACCTGAACGATCTTGAAGGTCTGTTCAGCAACGGCAAGAACGGTAGTGGATACGAAAACTACGTGGACCTCGGCTCGGCAGTGGACTACGTGTTGCATCAGGAAGCCGTCAACAACGCGGACTCCTACTGGTGCAGTTTCTTCCTGTTCAAGCCCAAGGACAGCAAGGGCGGCAAGGTGACCCTCGGTCCTCCGTGGGACTTCAACCTCGCCATGAGCAACGGCACCCAGCCCGAAAACGGCGGCGGCCAACAAGGCGGCCAAGGCGGCATGTGGGGCGGCATGGGCGGCATGGGCGGCATGGGCGGTATGTTCAGCTCCGGCACCACCGGCTGGCAGATTGAAAGCAGCAGCAAGTTCGGTGGCGGCATGAGCATGGGCTTTACCGGCCCCGCCTGGCTCAACAAGCTGTGGACCAGCGATGCGACGTACAAGGCCGAAGTGAAGAGACGCTGGGCGGAACTCCGCAGCGGCGTGTGGCACGACAAGACCATGGACAAGTATCTTGACTCCATGAAAACCTACCTGACTAAGGCTGCCGAAAGAAACTTCAAGCGTTGGCCGAACCTCGGAAAGGCTAGCGGCACCTATGACGCAGACCCGGAGCCGATGAAAGAATGCGGCGGCCAAGGTGGCGGCCAACAGGGCGGCGGCGGCATGGGCGGCTGGGGCTTCGGCGGCGGTGGCGGCATGGCCATGGCCATGGGCGGATACAATGCGACCACCTGGGACGGCGAATTCGAACACGTCCGCAAGAAAATGAAAGAAAGAATGAAATGGATGGACGATCAGCTTGGGTTTACGTTGCCCGCAAATCCGGTAGTCACGGAACCTCTGGTTGCCGACATTCATAACCCTGATTGGCAGCATGACAAGGACTCCTCTGACACGGAATCGGGCAAAACGAATCCTGGCCAGACAACGAACCCGGGTCAAACGACGAATCCGGGCCAGACAACGAATCCGGGTCAGACAACGACGCCGGGTCAGACAACGAATCCGGGCAAGACGAATCCCAGGGATACAAGTACGCACCATGGAGTTGGTTCAACAAACCCGTATATGGGCATGGACGATTTCAGCAGGCTCTCCCCGATGAACTTCTTTGCAGTGAATGACAATCACCTTGAAATTCATACAACTATTTCGGGTACGCTTGCCCTTATCGACCTGAACGGCGCTGTCCTGTACAAGACCCAAATCAAGGCCGGCGTCACGACCCTGAGGATTCCGTCCAAGGCAAGGGACAAGCACTGGATTGTCACGCTCAACGGCAAGATGATGAACAAATAACCATTCTTTAGTTTGAGATAGCCAAGAAGGGCAGCCCAAGTAGGCGGTCCTTCTTTTTTTTGGGGCTAAAAAAGCGAAATTTCAGCTTTTTCAAAAAAAACAAAAATGTCAACATTGACAACGCAAAAAACAGGTGTTCATCGACAAATATAAATGTCTCCCGGCAAATCATATAGATTATTAATGGTGTTTGGCCAAGGAGAGTATATGTTTAGCAAACCCAAAATTATTTTCTATGGCTTTATCTTTGCCATGGTAATTCCGTTGTTCGCGCAGACCATCGATCTACCTGCGATTTTCATTGACACCAAGCAAAAATGTCTTGACAAGAACGTCACCGAAAAGATTCCCGCCACCATGAAGGTGCTGGACGGGGCGACAAACAACATTGCCGACAGTGCCAAGGGGACCTTCTACAACATCGGCATCAAGGTGAGAGGGCAATCCTCCGCCCTGTTCCCCAAGCCCGGCTACAGCGTCGAAGTCCGCGATTCCACGGGCGAAGGCATGAACGTGAGCATGTTCGGGCTCCCGCCTGCCGACGACTGGGTGCTGCACGGCCCCTATGTGGACAAGAGCATGTTGCGCAATGCGCTCGCCTACTGGCTCTTCAGGCAGGCAGGCCGTTACGCCCCGCGTACCAAGCATTTTGACCTCTACATCAACGGCGTGTACCGCGGCGTGTACGTGATGGTCGAAAAGATCAAGCGCGGCAAGTACCGCGTGAACGTGAGCAAGCTTAAAGAAGACGACATCGCCGGCGACAGCCTGACCGGTGGCTACATCTGGGCGTTCGACAAGGTCGGCACCAACACGGGTGGCGGCGGCAGCAACAACCAGGGCGGCATCCAGGCAGAAGGTTTCAACACCTCCGACGGCCTGAACGTCATCTTGCACTACCCCAAGAAAGCGAACATCCAGAAGCAGCAGGAAGAATACCTGAAGAAGTACCTGAATGACCTCGAAGCACTGTTCCAGAACGGCAAGAACGGTGACGGATACGAAAAATACGTAGATGTCGGCTCCGCCGTGGACTATGTGTTGCATCAGGAAATCACCAACAACGGAGACTCCTACTGGTGCAGTTTCTTCTTGCACAAGCCCAAGAACAAGACCAACAAGGAAGGCGTCTATACCGAAGGCAAGGTGACCCTCGGACCGCCGTGGGACTTCAACCTCGCCATGAGCAATGGCGGCATGATGGGCTTCGGCGGCAGCGGTAACAGCTGGCAGATTGAAAGCAAAACCGGCAGCGGCGGCGGCATGATGGGAGGCTTCGGCTTCGGCGGCGGCGGCATGGGTTCGCTGAAAGCTCCTAACTGGCTCGGCGGCCTGTGGAAAAGAAGCGATTACCAGAGCGAAATGAAGAAGCGCTGGGCGGAACTCCGCAGCGGCGTGTGGCACACCAAGGTCATGGACGCCTACCTGGATTCCATGAAGACGTACCTGACGAAGGCTGCCGAAAGAAACTTCAAGCGTTGGCCGAACCTGGGCAAATCCAGCGGTCAGGGCGATGCCGACCCGGAGCCGATGAAATACTGCACCTCAAGCGGTGGAGGCGGCATGGGCATGGGCGGCAACAACGCCGATACCTGGGACGGCGAAGTGGAACACCTCCGCAAGAAGATGAAGGAAAGAATGGCCTGGATGGACCAGCAGTTCGGATTCACGGAACCGGCCAACCCGGTCGTGACCGAGCCTCTCGACCCCGGGCTCCACAATCCCGACTGGCAGCACGACAAGGATACTGCCGAGGTTGACAATCCGGGAACTACGACCCCGAAAACGCAACCGGGCAGCAAGACGGACTCTACAAAGACTACGAATCCGACCACGCAGCCGGGCAGCAAGACGGACTCCACAAAGACTACGAATCCCACATGGCCGCAATTCGGCAAGAAGGATACTACGAAGGCAACGAATCCCACGCCGGATTACATAGACGATTTCAGCAGGCTGTCCCCGGCAAACTTCTTTGCCTTGAACGGCGACCACATCAATGTCCAGACGACGATAGGCGGAACATTCGCCCTTCTCGACCTGAACGGCACGGTCCTGTACAAGACCCGCATCAAGGCAGGCTTCACGACCCTGAAGATTCCAGCCAAGGCAAGGGACAAGCACTGGATCGCCACGCTGAACGGCAAGATGATGAACAAATAGTCAGACTTTGATTCAAGTAGACCCAGAGGGCTTCCCTAAGCGGGAAGTCCTTTCTAGTTTGTCAAAAGCGAGAGTTCGCGTGACACAAAATTGCGATGCGGCATTTCAATTCGAATTAGAACCGAGCGAGACAAGGCGCGAGCCCTCGTAGCGTACTAAGCGTACGTGAGAGGGCGAACTATACGACACTTGGGGTTTACCCCTTAGTGGAGTTATCCTCTTTGGGGAAACGCCGTATCGCGATGCGTTATAATTCGAATTACTTCGCGACTTGCTTGGCGAAGCTATCCTTCAGGTCCACCGTGCGGTTGAACACCAGGTGGTCCGGCTTGGAGTCGACGCTGTCGAGGCAGAAGTAGCCCTGGCGCATGAACTGGAAGCGGTCTTCGAGCTTGGCGTTCGCGAGGCTCGGTTCCACCTTGGCCTGCTTGACGACCATGGATTCCGGGTTCAGGTAATCGTGCCAGTCTTCGCCCTCGGGAACCGCTGCCGGATCTTCGAGCGTAAACAGGTTGTTGATCAGGCGAACTTCGGCATCGACGGCATGCGCGGCAGAGACCCAGTGGATGGTTCCCTTGACCTTGCGTCCGTCGGGCGTTTCGCCGCCCTTGCTCTGCGGGTCGTATTCGCAGTGGATGACCGTCACCTTGCCGTCCGCATCCTTCTCGACGCTCTTGCAGGTCACGAAGTAGGCGCCCTTCAGGCGGACTTCTCCATCCGGCTTCAGGCGGAAGTACTTCTTCGGCGGTTCTTCCATGAAGTCGTCGGCCTCGATATAGAGTTCCTTGCCGAACGGGACCTCACGCTTGCCGGCGGTTTCGTCGTTCGGGTTGTTCTCGACTTCGATCATCTCGACCTTGCCGTCTTCCCAGTTGTCGATCACGAGCTTCACCGGGTCGATTACGGCCATCACGCGGTTCGCCGTCTTGTTCAGCTCTTCGCGGATGCAGAAGTAGAGCAAGTTCACGTCGACCATGGAATCGGCCTTGGAAACACCGATGCGGTCGCAGAACTCGCGGATGGAACTCGGCGTGAAGCCACGGCGGCGGTAACCGCAGACCGTCGGCATACGCGGGTCGTTCCAGCCCATCACGGCCTTCGTCTCCACCAGTTCCAAAAGCTTGCGCTTGCTCATCATGGTGTAGGTCAGGTTCAGGCGGGCAAATTCAATCTGCTGCGGGCGGTTCTCGAGACCGAGCTCAATCAGGAACCAGTCGTACAGCGGGCGGTGCGCCTCGAATTCGAGCGTACAGATGGAGTGCGTGATGCCCTCGATCCAGTCGGAAAGCGGGTGCGCAAAGTCGTACATCGGGTAGATACACCACTTGTCGCCAGTGCGGTGATGGGTGCAATGCTTGATGCGGTAGATGACCGGGTCCCGCATGTTCATGTTCGGGCTAGCGAGGTCCACCTTCGCACGGAGGCACTTCTCGCCGTCGGCATACTTGCCGTCGCGCATCTCGCGGAAGAGCTTCATGTTCTCTTCGACGCTGCGGTCGCGGTAGGGGCTCGGACGGCTCGGCTTGCCGGCGTCGTTGCCGCGGTATTCCTGCATCTCGTCGCGAGTCAGGTCTTCCACATAGGCCTTGCCCATTTCAATCAGCTTTTCGGCAAAGGCATAAATCTGGTCGTAGTAGTCGCTAGCGAAGTATTCGCCACCCTTCCATTCAAAGCCGAGCCACTTCACGTCTTCGCGGATGGAATCGACGTATTCCACGTCTTCCTTGGTGGGGTTCGTATCGTCGAAGCGCAGATTCGTGATGCCGCCGAAAGCGGCATACTTGTTCGCGGTACCGAAGTTCAGGCAGATGGACTTCGCGTGGCCGATGTGGATGTAGCCGTTCGGCTCGGGCGGGAAACGGGTATGCACCTTGGTGCGCTTGCCCGTGGCGAGGTCGTTGACGATAATGTCCTGCACAAAATTCGAAGATTCGGGAATATCCATTGTGGTATCCTTTGAAAATTTTTACGGCGAAAATTTAGAAAAAAAACGCCCTAGTCCTTGAGGCAACGAACAGAAAACCCTAGCCCCTTATAGAGCACACTCATCAATGCATGGTTGTTGAGGCCGCTCAGGTTCACAAAACCAGCCATATCGCTATCGACCTCAGTAGAGCTCCAAAAATACGCTTCGTTGCCCCAGTCAGAGAAAAAATTCCACGAACACTGGCCTGCAGGCCGCGCACCAAAGGAATAGCCCCCACCACCGAGCCTATAAATCCAACCACTATAATCATTTTTATAAGTCCAGCCGCCGTCAGACTTAAGCGTCATACCTGCAATTGACGGTCCACCGACTGCAGTGAACAGGGTTTCCCATTCCGTTGTATCTGGCAAGTGCCAACCGCTTGGACATATTCCCTGCACCGGGTATGTCGGCGAGCAGGTTACTTCACTGCCACAGCCCTTGCCATTTGTATTCCATGTACCCACACTGTCCATCGCAGTCGCCCAAGTATAAAGACGACCATATTTGTTGAGACAGAAATCCGATTCATCGTTGTAGCACCAACTGGTGGAATCAGAGGCACTACCATATTTACCTTTATAGGAAACGCCTGTGTATGCATAATTCAGATTTTCAGCCATCCACACTTGGTCACCAATAGTCACCGTCTTGTAAGTCTGACCGTCGCGGGAGTCGGTCATCTCTCCCATAACGACCGTAGACGGGTCAACAAAACCTGGAGGGAAACTGCTGCTTGACTCAACCGACAACGAAGATGATAGAGAGAGACTACTACTCGACTCCGAAGTGGCGGAGGATGGCGCCGAACTGCGGTTTTCTCCGGCATTTCCATCATGCGAGGAATCTTCAGAAGAATCAGCCCCAAAATCCGTTTCGGTCACATCGGTTGGCTCACCGGCACCCCCGCAGGCAGCAAGAGCAAATAAAAGAAATGCCATAGCCGCAATCAAGGCTGCGACACCCCAAGGGGACAACTTACTTATTCCCAAAAGACGAGTCTCGTCCAACACAACATTCTTCATACGAATTATCCTTCCCAAGCACCCGTAGACAATCTAAAAAAACTTTTGTTTCACGTTCGTAAAAAAACACCCGTAAACAAACTTTTTCGGCTCATTTTCACCGCAAATTCGTCTTACATATTACAGGGCCATTCCGTCCTGCCGCTTTTCGGGGCGAACCCGACTTAATCTCATGACAGGAAAGAAGCAAAGAAAACAAAAACCGATTCGCAAGAAACCGATACCCGAGCGACTGCAAGGGCAAGTCTATCTGGATCCTAGGTTCGACACGGGCTTCAAGGAACTCTTCGACAGCGAGGATGCGCTCAAGGACTTCCTGAACGGAGTTCTGCAACTGGAGGGTAACGACAAAATCAAGAACCTCACCTTCACCTTTGACAAGACTATAACGATGCGCTCCGCATTGAGCAAGAAGGTCATCTTAGACATCTTCGCCACTACGGGATCAGGACGATTCATTGATGTGGAAATGCAGAAGGCGGAGCACGACTTCTTTACCGACAGGGCTATCCTATACAAGGCATTCCTGATTATCAAAGGCAAACAGGAAATGGAACATTCCAAGGAATTCTTGGCACTCTCCAAAGTGGAGCGTGAAAGCAAGCGCTACGAGCTTCCGGAGACGGTGGCCATATGGATTTGCGATTTTGATCTGCCCGATTCCAGGGAAGATGAATACCTAGATGAATGGGCGCTATATAGCCGCAACTCACTGAAAAACGGCAGTACCGCACCTATCTTCGCAAAAAATAAGTATATTATGATAAGTCTACCCAAATTCAAGAAATCCATCAGCGAAGTTAACGATTCCGTAGATGCTTGGCTGTATCTGCTGAACCACGCTGGGGACGGCAAGGAGTTGCCCCACTTCGGCAACGAAATCTTGGAAGAAGCCCTGGAGCGCATCCGGGTAGACAACGCAGACGATGAACTCTTAACGAGGCAGGAAAAGGACATGGTGACGAAGGAAGAATTATCAACGGTGATTGCCAGTAGAGTTCTTCGAAGTCTGGCAGGAGCTCAGGCCGAAGGCCATGCCAAAGGACTTGCCGAGGGACTTGCCGAAGGCCATGTCAAGGGACTTACCGAAGGCCGAGCCAAGGGACTTGTCGAGGGTGAATCCAAGGGGCACAATGATGCGATTGCCATACTGCAGGGCATGAACCTATCACCCGAACAGATATCCGAGTTCAAGGCAAAACTTGCCGCATTGAGCAAATAGCCTCCCCCCCCGAATCAGCGCAAGCCTACTCGTTCCAGAGCCAGGTGCTCAGGTAGCGCTCGCCCGTGTCGGGGAGGAGCGCCACGATTCTCTTGCCCTTGAATTCGGGACGCTTGGCCACGGTGAGGGCGCATTCGAGCGCCGCTCCGGAAGAAATCCCGACAAAGATGCCTTCCTTGGCGGCAGCCTCGCGGGCGGCCTTCCCCGCCTTCTCTGTGCTGGTCAGGTACACTTCGTCAACCACCTTCGGGTCGTAGATTTTCGGGATGAAGTTCGCTCCGATTCCCTGTATCTTGTGCGGACCCGCAACTCCCTTCGATATCATCGGGGAGTCATCGGGCTCGATGGCGATTACATAAACGTTCGGATTTCTCTCCTTAAGGAACTTCGCAGTTCCGCTCACCGTTCCGCCGGTACCCGCCGTCGCGATGAACACGTCCACCTTCCCTTCCGTATCGGCCCAGATTTCGGGGCCGGTCGTGAGGTAATGCGCCTCGGGGTTCGCCGGGTTCTCGAACTGCTGCGGGATAAAGCTTCCCGGGTTCTGCGCTGCAATCTCGTTCGCCTTTTCGATGCAACCCGCCATGCCCTTAGCGCCTTCGGTCAATACGACCTCGGCCCCAAGCGCCTTCAAGAGCAGCCTGCGTTCCATGCTCATGGAATCGGGCATCGTGAGCACCACCTTGTAGCCCTTCACGGCCCCTACGTAGGCAAGGCCCACGCCCGTGTTGCCGCTGGTCGGTTCGATGATGAGGGCCCCCGGCTTGAGTTTGCCTTCTTTTTCTGCACGTTCGATCATGTTGAACGCCACGCGGTCTTTCGCGCTGCCGAGCGGGTTGAACATTTCGAGTTTCACATAGACTTCGGCTTCGCTGTCGTTAATCTTGTTGATGCGCACGAGCGGCGTTTTGCCGATGGTTTCGAGAATGCTATTAAAAATTGCCATAAAAAAACTCCGTTGCGACAAGTGCCGCAACGGATAACAATCTAGTATTATTTTTCTAAAGGAATTTGGTTTCTAATCCATATTGGGCTTGTCAAACTTCGTATGTGATATTTCACAGAAATTCGCCTGTTCGCTCACAATCGTCGAGAACGGAATTCCCGTATAGTTCTTGACGGCACAAGCAACCGACGGGAAGTTTTCATAAGGGCGATAGTCATAGTACGAACCATTTGTCGCATTACATTCCTCAAGGAACGTGTCCCAAACTTCCTTGGCCGTCAATGCCAAGGTAGGCAATTCACGGACTAGATAGACAATTGCGTTATCGTAACGAATTGTTGTTGCATAAAGAGTGCCGTTTTGAGAGCTGAAAGTATTTTCTCTTCTCACTCCGGATTCCTCTTCGTAGATGTATCCTTCGCAAAGGCTACTATTTTGGGTAAACTTTTTGCCTTCTGTCGTGAAGTTGTATTCGGCATCACGATTGATGTAATGTGTCATTTCTTCCACTTCGTCAAAAGTGTGTGTTTCCGGGAATGCGCTTGCCAGGCTGTCCAGAATAACGCGCTCTTCTTCCGAAACATCAAGCTGATCCGTGTTAGGTTCAAGGATGAACACTCGGCCGGAATTTGCCTTGATACTACTGTCGGGTTCCGAAGTCGGGATGGCATATTCCGCCGTATCCACGCCTTCTGCTATATGGCTACAGATATCATCCGATTCTTTCGTAAACGCTTCCACAATGGCATCGAAGTCAACACCGGCGGTATCCCTTGCCAAGGAGCATTTCCCTTGAGTATCGCAAAGCATATTAGAAGCCGTAGTTGATGCAAAGCAGAATACTTTCAAATTACCGTTATTATTCCGCGAATCCGTCGCACTGCAGGCGGCATCGGAAGCAACGAGCAAGAAATCAGAAGGGCAAGATTCCTTGAACGCTTTGTAAATACTATCGCAAGCGCTGCCGAAATTCCTGAGCGAAAGCGTCCTTTCCATCTTGTAGCCATTGATGACACTTATCTTTGCCATGAAAGACTTCGTGTTGGAGAGACTGCCAGCAGAGCACGAAGCCATAGCGCCCTTTTCTTCGCCATAGACAACCACTTCGCCTCGGGGGAGAGGCTTTTTCGACGTTGCCTCCGTCGAGAAAACAATGTCCTGAGTCTCAACAGGCCCATTGATTGAAGAACTACTGATGGCAACCTTGCCAGATGAACTCTCGACATCATCCGACGAATTCGTTACCTCATCACCAGAAGAACTGCTTCCCTTGTCCGAAGAGCTGGTGATTTCGGCACTCGCATTCGGGATCGTCGTAGTCCCGGCCACAGAGGAATCGTCCGAGGAGCAAGCAGCCAGCACACAAAGGGCAAAAGCGGTATAAAAGATCTGTTTAAGGTTAAGCATTGCTTCCTCCTTCAATCTTATTTGTAAATGGGAAAAGTTGGAAATTGAGTCCGTAGACCTGGTTTAAATTCTCTGTTTCATTGGCGATAGCGGCAATTTTCCTAGCGCAAGAATCGATTTCAGCGACAATGCGCGAGTAGTTCGCCTCGTTCACGCCAATGGTCATGCCCGTGAAATAGCGTTCGCTCGCACTGTAGCGGTCTACCGCACGCACCGCCATGTTGCCCATCTCCTTGTGCATCGCGCGGATGGCTATCGGGAGCGCTTCCGGCGAACCGGTGACAGACTTCTCGGTTTGCGTATAGACTTTATCGCCATTCTTCTTCAAGAATCCCGTTTTCACCAAAAAGGCAAGAATGTCGCGGACTTCCTCGGCAGAGACATATTCCTTGCATTCGTCGGCAAGTTTGCGAGGTTGTACGCCGGGCATCATCGGAGCAAGTTCACGAATGACAGGGTACTTCCAAGATTCATAATACTGGAAGGTTTCGCTGTCAACAACGCGCACCTTGTGCTCGAGGGCGATTTTCTCCATCTTGAGGAGCGTTGCCTTTTTGTCGGCATCCTTAGTCGCCTTGGCTAGCACCACGAGCAGCGAAAAGTATTCCTCTTCGTACCCAGTAAGGCCCATTGCCTTGGAAACCTGCAGCATCTTGACCTTGCTCAGCCCGCTCTTCCCTTCGCACACCAACTTGAGATACGTCGGGGAAGTAAAACCGGCAAGCTTGGAAAACTCCCTCCACGAGAACACACCCGTACGCTTGCGCTCGTCGTAGAAGTCCTGCATGTACTTGCGATAGTCTTTGTATTCAGTTATCGGTTTCATGCCTATAAATCTACCTAGAAAAAACGATTTGTGCAACAATCGGAATGATACAAAATTCAAAATTTTCAATAATTTTCAACAAGAATTATGTAAAATATGCAGAATTTTTTTCGAAATGATACAACACGTATCATTTGGCTATTTTTGTTGTCGCGACCTTGTCAAAAAAACTATATTGACAAAACAAAGACACAAGACAGGGTTTCTCGGAACCCGCAACCCCAAGAGGAAACTATGGCAAACAAGTACGCCGGAACCCAGACCGAAAAGAATCTCCAGGCCGCCTTCGCAGGTGAATCCCAGGCCCGCAACAAGTACACCTACTTCGCTAGCCGCGCCAAGAAGGATGGTTTCGAGCAGATCGCCGAGCTCTTCCTGAAGACAGCCGATAACGAGAAGGAACACGCCAAGCTGTGGTTCAAGGAACTTGAAGGTATCGGCGACACCGCCGAAAATCTGAAGGCTGCGGCCGAAGGTGAAAACTACGAATGGACCGACATGTACGAAGGTTTCGCGAAGACCGCCGAAGAAGAAGGCTTTGCCGCCCTCGCCAAGAAGTTCCGCATGGTTGCCGCTATCGAAAAGCGCCACGAAGAACGCTACCGCGCCCTCCTCAAGAACGTGGAGACCGCCGCCGTGTTCGAAAAGAGCGAAGTCAAGGTGTGGGAATGCCGCAACTGCGGTCACATTGTCGTGGGCACCAAGGCCCCGGCCGCATGCCCGGTGTGCGCCCATCCGCAGTCCTTCTTCGAAGTCACTGCTGAAAATTATTAATGTCGCGTTTTAGCGCCATTAATAAAATACAACCATATCAAAATGTTTTTTCGTCGGGAGAATTCCCGACGATTTTTTTGTAGTTTTTCAAGAAGAATAAGATTTCATAAAAAGAAAGAGAAATAAAAATGAACAATTTTATTGATTTCAAACCATTCTATTCGCACGAGACAGATGTCTACAGTCTCAATGAATTTTCTCCCGCTGTCATTGATAAAAATTATTTAAACAACCTCGGTGTCAAGGTAGAACCTTCCGAAAGTACGCTTCAGGGACTTACGCGCGGTTCCAAAGTATTCATGGAAAGAGTCAGGAATAAAACGGTCATTCCCGTATCCAAGCTCTACCTCGAAGAAATCGACCCAGAAAAAGTCAATACGGAAATCCACAACTACACGGGCCGCTGCCCGACACTCACGTTTGAAATCAACCCCATCAAAGGTTGCAATGTCGGCTGCCAGTACTGCCTGGTAACCGACGGCGTACACGAACAGAAACTGACCGCCTACGAAAACTACCACCTGTACGTGCGAAAGTTGCTCGAAGAGATGAATGGCGACCCCTGGGGGCCGGTGACCGAAGAGGACATTCACAAGAAAAACGTCCTTCTGCAGGACCTTGCAACAGCCATCGAAGAGGCGCCGGAGCGCAAGCAGGAAATCGAGGCGAAAATTGTGGAACTGAGCCGCGGTAAGAACTGGAACCACTATTACTATTTCTCGCCGAAGACGGAAGCTTTCCAGGAACCGACAGTACAGACCGGTATCGCGCATAGGATTTTGAAAGAGTTCATCGAACACTTCAAGAAACATCCCGATTCCAATGCGAGGCTCTTTATCGCGTCTAAATCGGGCCCGAAGCATTTGCTGTACGAATACGAGGGCGAATCTATCCTCGACCTTTTCGAACAGCTCAAAGGGAAGATGCAGTTCAATACCAGCGTGTCCATCATGCCAACCGAATTCAGGAACCTGCTGGAACCGTATGCAGCCCCCATCGACGAGCGCCTGCAATCCGTGAAACTTTGTCGCGAACGTGGGATACAGGCGAATTCGGCGCTTATCCAACCCATCGTCATGCCGTACCTCACCGATGAGCATATCAAGGAATTCTTTGACAAACTGCACAATGCGGGCATTATCAACTACAAGCCGGAATTTCTGACCGCTTGCATGGAAAACCTAGCTATGCTAGGGCAGTGGCTCGGACATTTCGACAAGAATTTGGAACGCGAACTTTACGAAGTCTACCTAAAGCCAAGCAATGCGGACCACCGCAAGCAACGCGGTCGCACCGCCCCCGAAAGGGAACTCTGCATTGCAGCCATCAAGCGGATGATGGACTACACGCAGACGCTCGGCATGTCGACCAGCATTTGCTACTGGGTGCGCAAGCAATTGCAGATTCCCAACACACTCATCCCCATCATTAACCAGAACGGATTCCAGTGCCTTGGATACCAATCCAAACTTTTCCAGAAGTAGACAACGAAGGTTTTATGATTGCCAAGACGAATTTTTGGAATGTCTGTAAAGAGCTGTACGGAGACCAGGAAAGCTATTACCACAGATGGTATCACGAAAAGCCGATGGTCATTACCCCGGAACGCAACGAAGAATTGCGCGAGATGCACCGCGTCCTCTACAAGTGCGTTGAATATATGGCGGCAAACTATACCGAATTTACGGACAAGTACATGCCTCTTTCCGAAAAAGAAATGGAAATCCTCGAATACCAGAGCAAATACCCGTTTTTAGCAGGGACATTTCGCCCTGACTATCTCGTTACGGAAGACGGAGAACTCAAACTTTGCGAAATCACGAGTCGGTTCTTCGGTCACGGAATATTCATGTCGTATTTTGCCGAGGCGGCCGCAGAAAAGTTCATGGAGAAGTATCCCGGAGGCAAAAGGGAATCGCGCTACGAGCAGATGATACAAAGCGCACTAGATATTGTCGGCGACAAAAATGAAATCTACGTGCTGAAAAGTTCAGACAAAACTTCCGAAATCAAACTCTACAAGCCGTTTTACGAATACCTCGGGAAAAAAGTCACCATCCTGGAAGCCAACGAAGTCGAAAGCCGCATCAACGATTGGAACGGAAAATTCGTCATCAGCGCATTGAACCAGAAGGACATCCTCAGCTATTCCATGGATACCATCAAGGCAATGATTGATTCCCGAATGTACAACGATTTCCGCACGGTATTCCTGATTCACGACAAACGGTTTATGCGGCTCTGGTTCATGCCCGAGTTTACGCAGAACTTCCTCACCGATGCAGAAGCGGAATTCTTGCGGGCTCATGCCATCGAGACGTGGATTTGCAAGGACAAGTCATCGGATGACGTCTTGAAAAAAGCGTATGCGGACAAGGACGGCTACATTCTCAAGCATTTCCGCCTGGGCAAGAGTGAAAAGGTCTATGCAGGACCGCTGACGGACGAAAACAAGTGGAAAACGCTTTTCGATGATGGATCCGTTCAAGACATGATCATCCAGCCGTTTCTGCACCAGAAAACGTACCATATCGTATGGGAGGGGACTCCATTCGATGATTACGTATGCGGTATGCTGCTCTGTATCGATGACAAGTATTTCGATTCGGGACTTTTCCGTACATCCAGTTGCCCGGTCACAAACATGGTCGACGACAGGAAAGCATTCCCCGTGGTAACGAACGACGAACGCATTAAATCGTGTGGAGACGCCCTTTGATTATCGCAGGAAACCAACCCTATTTTCTCCCGTATATCGGTTTTTGGCAACTTGTGAATGCTGCCGACCTGTTCTTGATTGGGGACAACTACAATTTCATCAAGCGCGGGTGGATTCAGAGGAACAGGATTCTTGTTGGTGGCAAGCCCTTCTTCTGGGGGCTAGAAGTGAAACACATGAGTTCGTTTAAGAAGATAAACGAAACAGAATTCACGGACATTAATGTTTCTCAGAAGTTGGACACGATCTATTACGCTTATTGCAGGGCCCCGCAATTTGAAGCGGGTTTCGCCCTCATCAAAAAAATATTGAACTTCCCCGAGCGCAATGTTGCCGAATTCCTTTTCCATTCCATAAAAGCCGTCTGCCAGTATCTCGAAATAAACACGAAATTCATAAGGAGTTCCGAAATACTGGGCAACAACAGTTTCAAGCGGGAATACCGCATCTATGATTTTTGCCAACGGCTTGGTGGCGACACCTACATAAACGCCGTAGGTGGGCAGGACCTATACCATTTTGACGACTTCGAAAAACACGGAGTTAAACTGAAATTCATTCACCCCAATATCCGGCCATACAAGCAGTTCCATAGTGAATTTGTACCGGGACTTTCCATTTTAGATGTCATCATGTTCAACCCATTGAGCACAATAAAAGAGATGCTCGAAGACTACAGTTTTATCGAAAGCAAGGATTGAAAACGATTTCGTTCTTCACCTAAATCGAGCCCGGGAATCTGCAATTCGAGTTCCGCGGCCTGGGCAAGGCATTTCTTTGCGAACTCAACAGCCGCCGGCGTTGAATCATCGCTTATACGGTGACGGGCACTCTTCAGGAACTTTTCCACTTTACGCATGTTCTCGCACGTCATCGCATTGCAATAGGTTTCGGCCATACGTTCAAAAATGTATTCCTCGGCCGTCTCGGACAGATGCACCATATCGGCATCATAGAAACGGTAATCGCGCAACTCGTCCATCACGATTTCGTAACTCGGAAAGTATTCGACAGAGACTTCGCCAGATAAATCGCCGGAACGTTCGGACGCAAATTCCGCAACGACCTGGTTCACGGCCAGCTGCAGCGTTGCCTTGGAAAGATTGTTGCCATGAGCACCATCGCCCAAATGCCGGAGCGGCGAAACCGTAAACACAATATGTAGCGGACGTCCGCGTCCAGCAGGATTCGCCATTTTAGACAAACTTTCTACGATACTTTTTATCGCGGTATAAACGCAGTCAACCGAAACCAGTTCTCGGCTGAACAAGCCGGTGTTCTGCCTATGGCAATTAGAGACGACCGAACCAGTCTCCTTTAAAAAATAGACGTATGCACTCCCCAACGTAACAAAGACGGCATCCGCTTCACGTAAAAAGTTCTGCGACTGTTCCGCAGCGGAATTCAGCCGAGCCACACACTCTTCCCGAGTCGGCGCAGAAAGGGAACCATGCGCCTCCCAGCAATGCCAGTGCGTTCCATCCATCATATCTTGAAAAACATCACAAACATCAAAGTTCTTCCCATCGGCAAAATCTTTCAACTGCATAGCAATGGAAAGCGGATTGTACACCGTCCCAAAGGGATTGACCAATGTACGGAATTTCCGTTCCGCAAAGCGTTTCGAGATGTTATCGGCAAAACACGAGCCCACAAAAGCGAGGTGGCTCGTATAATCTAGCCTGAAACCCGATTTGGGGATATCGACAGTCGTCAAAAGTTCCATGGTGTAAATATAGCACGAATCGCAATTTCTCATAAAAAAAGCAAAAGAGCCATACGCAAGCATGCAAGCACCACACAGATTTCTTAAATTTGTGGCGTTATAAACCAAGTGAGGACAAATAAAAATGGCAAAAGCATTGATTATCGGTTGTGGCGCTGTCGCCACGGTTGCTATCAAGAAATGCTGCACGGCAAGCGAAGTGTTCAGCGAAATCTGCATCGCTAGCCGTCACCGCGAAAACTGCGAAAAACTGGCACAGGAACTGCGCCCGAATACAAAGACGGTCATTACGACTGCCGCGGTGGATGCCGACAAGGCCGAGAACGTCGTGAAACTCATCAAGGAATACAAGCCCGACCTGGTGATGAACATCGCGCTCCCGTACCAGGACCTCGCCATCATGGACGCCTGCCTCGAATGTGGCGTGAACTACATGGACACAGCGAACTACGAGCCCGAAAATATCGACGATCCCGAGTGGCGCAAGGTCTACGACAAGCGCTGCAAGGAACAGGGCTTCAGCGCCTACTTCGACTACAGCTGGCAGTGGGCGTACAAAGAAAAGTTTGAAAAGGCCGGCCTTACGGCATTGCTCGGTTCCGGCTTTGACCCAGGTGTTTCGCAGGCCTACTGCGCCTACGCCCTCAAGCACCAGTTCGACACGATTGAAGAAATCGATATTCTCGACTGCAACGGCGGCGATCATGGCTACAAGTTTGCAACGAACTTCAACCCCGAAATCAACCTGCGCGAAGTTTCCGCTCCGGGCAGCTACTGGGACACCGACGCAAACGGCAAGGGCCACTGGGTCGAAATCCCGGCCATGAGCATCAAGCGCGAATACGTGTTCGACGAAGTGGGCAAGAAGGACATGTACCTGCTGCACCACGAAGAAATCGAATCGCTCGCCCAGAACATCCCGGGCGTGAAGCGCATCCGCTTCTTTATGACGTTCGGCCAGAGCTACCTCGACCACATGCGCTGCCTCGAAGACGTGGGCATGCTTAGCACCCAACCCATCAAGTTCCAGGGCCAAGACATCGTGCCTATCCAGTTCCTCAAGGCGCTCCTTCCGGACCCGGCAAGCCTCGGCCCCCGCACAGTGGGCAAGACGAACATCGGTTGCATCTTCAAGGGCACCAAGGACGGCAAGCCGAAGACCTACTACCTGTACAACGTTTGCGATCACCAGGAATGCTACAAGGAACTCGGCAGCCAGGCTATCGCCTATACTACGGGCGTGCCGGCCATGTGCGGCGCCATGATGGTGCTTACCGGCAAGTGGAACAAGCCGGGCGTGCATACTGTGGAAGAGTTCGACCCCGATCCGTTCATGGAAGCCCTCACCAAGTACGGCCTCCCGTGGAAGGAAAACTTTAACCCTGTTCTCGTTGACTAGGTATGAGGTACGAGGTGTGAGGTATGAGGTTGCAGCTACGCTGCTCTGAGCTAAAGTAAGGCGCCAAAGGCGCGATTATTTAGCTCAAAGTGAGCCGAAGGCTCACGACCCCAAAGTGCCCCTGTAAGGGGAACGACCTCATAGCTCAAAGCCTCAATCCGAAGGATTGTAGATGAAAAAATGGCGCATTGACGATTCCCGCGACTTGTACAACGTCAAGGGTTGGGGCGTAAACTTCTTCGACATCAACGAGAAGGGTCACGCGACAGTTCATCCACTCAAGGAAGGTGGTCCGGACATCGACCTGTACGACTTGGTACAGGAACTTTCTCTCCGCGACGTCTCTACCCCGATGCTGCTTCGCTTCCCGGATATCCTGGACAGCCGCATCGAAAAAATCAACGAGTGCTTCAACAAGGCCCGCAAGGAATACGGTTTCAAGGGGAGCTACTACAGCATCTTCCCTATCAAGGTGAACCAGCAGCGCGCCGTCTTGGAAGAAGTCGTGCGCCATGGCAAGAAATTCAACATCGGGCTCGAGGCCGGTTCCAAGCCGGAACTGCACGCCGTCCTCGCCAACATGGACAACCCCGATGCCCTGATTATCTGTAACGGCTACAAGGACGAAGACTTCATCGAACTCGCACTCCTTGCACAGAAGATGGGCAAGAAGATTTTCATCGTGGTCGAGAAGATGAACGAACTCCACTTGGTGGTGGAACTCTCTCGCCGCATCGGCGTGCGCCCGAACATTGGCATCCGCATCAAGCTTGCAAGCTCCGGCAGCGGCAAGTGGGAAGAATCCGGCGGATACCACAGCAAGTTCGGCCTGAACAGTTCTGAACTTTTGGAAGCGCTGGACTACATCAAGGAAGAGAAAATGGAAGACTGCATGAAGCTCATCCATTTCCACTTGGGCAGCCAGATTACGCATATCCGCAATATCAAGAACGGGCTCCGCGAAATTTCGCAGTTCTACATTCAAATTCGCAAGATGGGAATGAGTCTGGAATTCGTGGACGTGGGTGGCGGCTTGGGAGTCGATTACGACGGCACCCGCAGCACCAACGCAAGTTCTGTGAACTATTCCATCCAGGAATACGCAAACGACGTGGTGTACGCCATCTACGAAGCCTGCGAAGAGGCTAAGCTTTCGCACCCGAACATCATCGCAGAATCGGGCCGTGCTCTTTCGGCACACCATTCCATTCTGGTGTTCAACATCCTGGAAACAGCAAGCCAGGCCTTCTTCGACGACGAGGAACACGAAATCGGCGACGATGCACCCGATGCACTGAAAGACCTTTATGGGATTTACAAGGGGCTTTCCCCCAAGAACCTGCTGGAAAGCTGGCACGATGCCATGCAGCTGAACGACGACGTTCTGAGCGGATTCAAAGTGGGCGACTACGATTTGCCCACCCGCGCCATGAGCGAACGCCTTTTCTGGAGCATCGCCCGCGAAGTAAACCAGATTGCAAGCGAACTGCGCCATCCGCCTTACGAACTGGCGGAACTCCCCCGCCTCTTGGCCGAGAAGTATTTCGGAAACTTCAGCCTTTTCCAGAGCCTGCCCGACAGTTGGGCCATCGACCAAATTTTCCCGGTCATGCCTATCCAGCGGCTAGACGAAGAACCCACGGTAGAAACCACCATCCAGGATGTCACTTGTGACTCCGACGGAAAGATTGCCCTGTTCATCCGTGGTGGTGACGTGAGCCATACGCTCCCACTGCATAAGCTGAAAAAGAACGAGCCTTACTACATCGCGGTTTATCTCGTGGGAGCCTACCAGGAAATCCTCGGCGACCTGCACAACCTCTTCGGCGACACGAATGCCGTCCATATTGTCTGCAACGAACAGGGTGGCTACGAAATCGAAAAGGTCATCGACGGCGAATCCGTAGAAGACGTGCTCGACTACGTGAGCTTCAGCGACAAGGCCCTTGTGCGCAACATGGAAAACTGGGTGACCCGCTCTGTGAAGGAAGGGAAAATCAGTTTGCAAGAAGGCAAGGAATTCCTGAACATCTACCGCAGCGGTCTGTACGGATACACGTATCTGGAATAGACGAACATGTCATCCCCGCGAAGGCGGGGATCTCCTTCTACTAAAGACTAATCATGATACACGACATCTTGCCTCACGTATTGAATAACGAATTCAAAATCGCTGATCCGAAGGCCACCGATTTCATTATCCGTTACAATGGGGCGAAGACACTCCTCAAAAAAGAGGATGGCGGTTACGCTATTCCTCGTGTTGGCGAACTCCTTGCGCTCGAAAATAAAGCTCTCGCCGATTTCGAAGGCCATTACCTTTTCAGCATCGACGATACAGCCTTCTTCTTAGACGACAGCAAGGCTACAGACGAAGCAGAAGCACCTAGCGGTTACGAATACATGGGCAACCGCACATTCCGTGCAATGAACCCCGTGGAACGCTTGGGCGGGGCAACAGCGACGCACATTGCGCATTGGGAATCGCTCAACAAATTCTGCGGCCGTTGTGGGAACGTGACCATCCGTGGAGAAAAGGAACGTTCCATCATTTGTCCAAAATGTGGTAACGTCGTTTACCCACGCATCTCCCCAGTCGTGATTGTGGCGGTCCGCAATGGTGACAAACTTTTGATGGCCCACAATATCGATAATCCGAATCCGAGACTCTTCCTGATTTCGGGTTTTGTGGAAATTGGCGAAAGCCTTGAACAGGCCGTGCATCGCGAAGTTATGGAAGAAGCAGGCCTTCGCGTGAAGAATGTTCGTTACTTCAGTTCGCAACCGTGGCCGTTCAGCGATTCACTGATTGCGGGCTTTACCGCCGAACTCGATGGCGACGACACCATCCGCATGCAAAAGGAAGAACTCTCCGAAGCCATGTGGGTCAAGCGTGAAGACATCCCCGAATACGAGACCGACGTAAGCATCAGCTGTTGCCTCATCGAAGACTTCCGCCACAAAGCGTAAACACTTTCATTATAAAACAAAAAGCCTAGTTTTTAAACCAGGCTTTTTTAGAGCGGGAAAAGGGTCTCGAACCCTCGACATCGACCTTGGGAAGGTCGCGCTCTACCAACTGAGCTACTCCCGCGAGCACTTCAAATGTAATAAAAGCATATCGTATTGTAAAGGGATTTTTCTATCATTTCGCCCATGAAAAGGTTCCTCGCCATATCCATCCCGTTAATCGTCTTAGCCACAGCAGCCACCACCTCGGCCGAAGAAAAATCCATGTGGCAAAAATTTGTCAACTTCTTCAGCCCCTCTCCGACATTGGAAGGCGAAGGCCCGCTGTATGACCAACTCAAGGAACTGGATTCCAAGATAACCAAAACAGAAGGCAAGTATTCCAGGGAACGCAGACCCGGGAATAAGGCCCGTTTGAAAAAGGAACTCGAGGAACTCCGCGAACAACGGAACAAACTTGTCGAAAAGATTAAGGCAGGAGAAGCGCTATCCTCATCAAGCACAGGCAAAGAAGCGCCAGCGTCATCTTCTCAGCCAGTCTCTAAACCAACAGCCTGCGCTCACGACACCATCTTTGTAAAAGACACGGTCGTCGTTCACGACACGTTGTACGTCATCGTCGCCGACAAGCCCGCCAGCGCGGCCCCGGCAGACTCTACCCCGGCACCAGATAAAAATTAGGTCGAATATTGAGGGCGGCCTCGTCGGCGGCCAGGTCCGCTTCGGGGACATTTCTGCCGACAACAAGCGCGCTGTCAAAACCAGCGACCCGGGCACCAAATACATCCGTACCCAGCGTATCCCCAACCATCAGCACTCGTGAGCCTGTTGGGAGCGTTTTGCGCACGCGCTCCCAAATTTCTGGGAACGGTTTCCCTAGATAAACAGCTTCCGCTCCAGAGTTCAAACGAAGTTGTTCACAAAGCGCTCCCGATACTGGAGAACGCGAGCCATCAATATTCGGAGCCCAGGCATCAGGATTCAAAACTAAAAGAAGCGCATGTTCGTGCGACAAAACATCTACCGCATGTTTAAACATCTCTGGAGTCGCCGTCGAAGAAGATACAGCAACGATTGGCTCGACAGGGTTTTCCACAGCCGTTATGCCGCAGGCACCGAGTACGTTTTTCCCCGTTTCGCGGCCAATATAAAACACCTCTCGCAGGTTATATCTACCCGATTCTCGAATTTCCTTAGCCGTCGCAACAAGCAAACTTCCCGAAGAAATCGTTTCGGATGCAGTAAAATCAAAACCACGGTCCGCAGCGCTCTTTGCAAGAGCAACGTCCACATCCGAGGCTGCATTTGTCACAAGCCGGAGTTCCTTCCCAGCGCGGCGCAGTTCCATGAACCATTCTTTTGCACCAGGATAAACATAATCGCCACGATTGTACAACGTGCCATAGCCATCAAAACAAAAGGCATCATACCTGCCAATAATTTCAGACAAAGTAATAGATTGCGAATAAAAAAGCCCCGACCTCGCACCTAGGTCGGGTCTATCTTTTTCGCAAATCAGTTTTTGATAGCGTAAATAAATTTGTTTTTCAAGCAAGTCCATCAGCGACGAAGGACTCCGAAAACCTGAGTCGTAATGCCTTCCTCTTCGCTGTAATAAACGGTCTTGCCGTCATATTTAATCATCACAGCGACATTCGCCAAATAGGCACCACTACCGACACGACGATGATGAGCATCCATCAAGTTCCAGCGAAGGAACAATCGCTTCGGCATTTTTTCGAACCGTTTGTCATTACCCTTTATCTTGTACCTTGTATTGGCGACAAACGAACCAAGGTTGGTATAAATTCTCACGTTGAACAGAACAGTCACCTTAGATGGCTTGAATTCGTCCTGAGAACGCATTCTCAAAATTTCACGAATAGAAGCTTCAAAGTCCGAGCCAAGAACATCGACAGCAAAACCCCAAGCGGTATCATTCGGAACCTTGCTATTCTGACTTTCAAATGAGAGTTGGAAAACGGAGTCACTTAATTTATCCTCTTCCGAGGCAACGACAAGATTTTGCCTAAGCAGTTCAAACGGGAAGAATCCCTCCACAGCGCGGAACTGGGTTTTCTTCGTCACGATATTGCCGATAGAATCCTTCAAGCACGAATAGCGCAGCCGTACAGAATCCCTTACCGACAAGCGTTCATTGGAGCTTACATTTCCATCGAACAAGAACATCGCTTCGTTATTAAATACATTCCATTCAATCCCAGAAGAAACGAGTTCACGCACAACGGAATCCTTAGACGACCAGAACTCCAAGTACTCGTCGCAACCATGTGCAGGCTTGACCTTTTCGGAGAACAACACCTTCAACGTATCCGTACCGCCAGCACGGCGAGTTTTCAACTGACAAGACTTGATAGTCGGAGCCATCCCGTCTTTCATATTAATGCGATACACGCTCCCATCGGAAAGGTACAGTTCACAAGAGCCGTAGGAATACACAAAGAGGTTCGGAGAACTCAATGCAGTCAATCGGTAAAAAGAGTTCTGCTTGTCAGACAAGTCGATAAATATTCTGCGACGAGTATCTTGATCCAAGGTAAATTCAGACTTGGGGACAACAATACGAATAGAACCACCTAACGTGTCAACCCAGTTCACGGCAAGGCTATCCATTTTCTCGTCAATATACTCTTGGGAGATGACACCCAGGAACCGAATCTGGAGATGATCCATCCGGCCATCCTCGTCCTCGTCCATAAAAAAGTTCTGTTGGTTAGACGGCGGAATAGGGTCCTGGACAAAAGCCCAAACCCAGTTCGCAAATAGGAACATTGCGACAGCTAATATACGCACGAACCTAACCATGTTATCCTTCCTCTCTAAACTCCCTGTATATAAATCTATACACTTTTTAGGATTCCGTAATCACGTCCTTCGACAGGAATCACCAATTGGAGCCTCGAAAGGGTCTTAATATACTTGTCAAAGACCATTTTGAAGTCTTCACCGAGCTCTTCCTCCTGGTCATTGGCCAAATTATAGGCTATATAGCTTCCATCCGGGAAGATAGAGATGCAACAGTCCCAGGTAATGTCCCCCTCCAAAACCTCCTGGTCATCGTCCCGATCCTGGCTTTCAAGCATGAGCATCGGGCAGGGTGCGGCGATGGGTTCAGCATGTCCATTTTCATAGATAAAGTAATTTCTACTGACCAATTCGTGTTCCAAGGCCATCGTACTCGGAGTCCGTTCGAACTCGTTACGCAGACGACGGATATTTCCCAAATCATCCTCGTAAGGGTCACGAAAATCGTCGGGCAAAACAATCTGGTAATAGTCAAACTGCTTGCCGCTTTTCTCGAACGTTTCAATCCATTCCCTGGGCGGCTCCGGACGCATCGTCAAAAAGTCCTCGAAGGAATCAAGGATATCGAACAACCTAGAAGTCCAAGGTTCGTTCTTGCGCTGTTGCATCAGCTCAAAAAAATTTTTCAGGCGTTCTTCTCCGGGGACGACAGAAAGTTCTTCCCCCGGCACACCACTCATGTCAAATTCTGTCATAACCTCTCGTCTCTCGTCTCTCGTCTAAGATTACCATTCCTCCACGGTCTTCACCGTAAAGCTCATGGCGATGTCCTTCTCGTAATACGCAGGCTCATTAATAAAGATAGGCCACACGCTCTCGCGACCATCCGTCTCACCTTCGTAAAGGATATCTTTCCCGTCAAAGGTGCGGAACAGTTTGTCACCCTTCTTGAGCTCGCTGAAGTCGTGCCCCAGCAAATCCGGGTGAATCATCGCCTCGATGGGGGCCCCTGCCCACGCCTTCGGGTAACCGAGATCGCGCAACTGCGTGAACACTTCCACGCGGATGGGAGAGCGCTTCTGGAGTTCCCCGCGATTCCATTCGTCCGCAAGTTCCAGGTAACGCTTTACCAGCTTTTCCGTCCGTTCGAACAGGCGGGCATCTAGAGTGCCGTGCTGCTGCGGGCCAATTTCCACGCACACGTCCGCCTTCGCGACGGTACCAAAATAAGGAGACGCAGAACGTTCCTCCGGCTGGTAGTAAATACAGGCATCGTCAAATTCCTGCGTGAGCACTGCCGAAGCCTTCATCGTGAACGGGTCCCGTGCCGAAAGAATCAGGCAGAGACCCATGTTCGAGCCCGTATTGTGAACGTCGAGCAACAAGTCCGTCTTGGTATTCGCACCCTTCGGGCCGTAAATGCGGTTCAGTTCATGCGCACGCCGGAACTCGTACTGCTGCGGTTCCGCGTTCATATCAAGGCTTGTCTGCGAAAAAGAACGGTTCAAATCAAAGTCGCGGTAACGCCGGTTGAGCCGCATGGCCTCCGGGTTCGCAAGCACCAGCGAAACTTCGGCGCTGGGGCAGCACGTGCTGTAGCATTCGGGGCACGCCATCCACTTCTCGACCAAGCGAACACCCGTCCGCTCGTTCCCGTGCGTCCCGCCAGCAACGACTATTTTGCGTATTTGACTCATGTAATATATTATAGCAAAAAAGAGGCGATGACGCCCCTTTAAATTTTTTAAAATGTTTTTGAAGAAGTCTTTAATTTTCAATTAATTTTCCATTAAACCATTCGCCATAAGTACCTACATTGCTGCTCCCGCTAAGATCATCCCCTCCGCATTTCCACAATTCACTCCTGAATGAGTTGTAAACACCTTCTGGAGCCGTCGGATTAAACTCATTCTCGCAGTCCTCAATCAAGAAGAACACAGAGAAGAACATACAAGTGGCCATACAATATCCACCCGGAATCGCAGACGGATCCACAGACGTAAATTCAAGTGTATCGCCTGCAATGCGACTTAAAACATGCCCTGTGGGTTGGCTACCATCACCAACGAGCGTCATAAAGTAACGGCAATTCGCTTCCCTCGGGTGTTCGTCCAGAATCTTTGCAGTCATCGGGAAACACTTCCATATATCACTTGTATCCATTTGAACCATAGGAGTATTTCTGACCACATCGTACAGATTTTCATTCGTAATGTTTTGGGCATAATTTATGCACCCCCTGTCAGGAGAACCGTTATACGCAATTACATGTTCGTCAAACGAGAGTTGTTCTGCATTCTCCGCAAACTGCAAGACATAGTTTTCTAGAGTATGGTTGTAATTGACGGTTATTGCAGTATCGCGAACAGGCTCTATTTCCGGTTCTTCTTCAATGATGATCGAAGAACTTGAACCATCTAACTCTGTTGAAGAAGACGACATAGAAATACCGAACAGCCTTGAAGAACTTCGAGCGTTCCTCGTCATCTCGTTACAACGTTCCATGACAACATCGAGATAACCCGACACCAGCTTGTTTGCAGAATCGCTCTCGACAAGCTTCATGCGGCATGCGGCTTCAAAAGCACCATCCTTACAGCCATTACTTGGCGTATAGAACTCGCTATTAGGCGCCTTGTCGCATTCGGCCTTGAATTCCGCAAATACTGAATCGCAAGAATTGACAAGTCTATTTCCACTCATGGTAGAAACAGCACTGGAATTATAAACCTGCATCGTCATCGCAAGGGACGCGCTATCGGCAACGCATTCCACACGTCCTCCGTTACCATCGTCCGATACGGCCGATCTGCCACCCTCAAATTTAGCATACGAGGATTCATTCCATTCCGTACCAAAATTGAGCCATTCTCTCACTTGCTTTTCCGAAGCGGCATTCTGGTCCTCGATAGTCCCCCCCGCAGCCTTGTCCGATTCGGAGCAAGCAACCAGTGCGGCAAAGGTCGAGGCAAAAATAATGATTTTCTTATTCATGGTTATGCTCCTTACTTTAATGAGGATTCATGTTTTTGAACTTTATCTGTAAGCGGGAATAGCTGCATATTCAAGCGATACACGCGATTGCCGCCTTTTTTGGCACTCGCAATAGAGATGATTCTCTTGCGACATTTTTCCAATTCTTTCAAGATCTCGGCATAGTCTTCATCGTCTATGCCCATAGTGACACCCGTAAAGTTGCGTTCATCTACAGGGTACTTTTCAACGGCGTCCTTTGCGAAACCGGCCATTTCCTTGTGCATCTCACGGACAAGCATCGGCATGGCAGCAACAGACATCCGTAACGAACGATTCACCTGTTCATACACATCGTCGGCCGTCTTTTTAAGGAATTTCGCCCGGGTCAAGAAGGCTAGCGCATTGCGAACCTCTTCTGCCGAAAAAGCATTACCGCAAGCCCTGGCGATATCGAGCGGTTTTGCACCCGGCATCATGGGAGCCAGTTCGCGAAGTACCGGGAATTTCCATGACTCGTAGAAAGACATCGATTCGCCTTCCAGAACACGGACTTTGCGAGCACACGCGATTTCCTTCATTTCGGTATAGGCAGCCTTTTTGTCGGCATCCTTTTTGGCTTGACCAAACTTCACCAACTGTCGAAAATACTCGCGTTCGGCCCCCACAAGGTCCATAGCGTCGGCGGCACGTTCAACCCCGGTTTTAGAAAGGCCGCTCTTGCCTTCGCACACCAACTTCATATGGTTAGGCGAAGTGAAACCACCCTTCTTAGTAAAATCACGCCAGGAAAAAGCGGAAGTCTGCTTTTTCCACCGGTAATAGTCGTTCATAAACAAACGATAGTCTTCATATTCAATTACGGATTTCATCATACCCTAAATATATTTCATGCCTAGCCGCATGGAATCATTTTTTATACAAAAATTGCGTTTTTCTATTCAAATTGTATAATTTTACGTATAATTCCAAAAATTCGAAAATTCATTATACACCCTAGCTGGCACAACATGATTTTTTCTACATTTGCCCGCATGGATTTAGACCACTGCCGCCGTCTTTCTATTGCGCCGATGCTCGACTGCACCGACCGTCACGAGCGCTACTTTTTGCGTCTGCTTTCGCGGAACGTTCTGCTCTACAGCGAGATGGTCGTGGCAAGCGGACTTTTGCATTGCGAAAATACCGACATGTTCCTCGGACACGAACCGCTTGAACAGCCCGCAGTGTTACAGCTCGGAGGCAGCAACCCAACAGATCTCGCGCGCGCATCCAAGCTCGTAGAAGCCGCGGGATTCCAGGAAGTGAACCTGAACTGCGGATGCCCTTCGGACCGCGTACAGAACGGAAACTTCGGCGCATGCCTCATGAAAGAAAAGAACATCGTCGCCGACTGTTTCAAGGCCATGCAAGATGCGGTGAGCATCCCCGTGTCCATCAAGTGCCGCATCGGGGTCGACGAGTTCGACAGCTGGGAATTCTTCACTGATTTTATACAAACTATCCGCGACGCGGGTTGCAAGGTGTTCATCATCCACGCGCGCAAGGCCTGGCTCCAGGGCCTCAGTCCCAAGGAGAACCGCGAGGTCCCGCCGCTGCACTACGATTTCGTCCACCGCCTCAAGGCTGAGATGCCGGACCTGAACATCAGCATCAACGGCGGTATCAAGACGCTCGACCAGGTGGAGGAACAACTTAAGGACCTGGACGGAGTGATGGTCGGCCGCGAAGCGTACGAGAACCCGTGGTTCCTGCACGATGCCGACGAACGGATTTTCGGCGATATCCGCCCCGAAAGCGACAATCCCGCCGATATTATCGCAGGGAAAGCACGCCCCGCGACCCGGAAAGCGCTCCTGGAAGCCTACCTCCCCTACGTAGAAAAGCAGACCGCCGACGGATGCCCCGCCACCATCCTCGTGAAGCACCTCTACGGGCTGTTCGCCGGACTCCCCGGTGCCCGCAGGTACCGCCAAATGCTCAGCAACGAGTCCCCCAAGGCAAGGGGCCGGGGAGAAGCAGTCGCGCTCATCCGCCAGGCAATGGACCAGGTAAAAGAATAAAAACGGGCCAAAAAAGGGGTTTTTAGGGGGGCATTCCCCCTTGACAAAACGGCCAAATTTTTCTCTATTTGGGAGCACAATTTTCAGTTTAACCTTTAACGGAGATACAACATGCCTTGCGGAAAGAAAAGAAAGCGCAGGAAGATTGCGACCCACAAGCGTAAAAAACGCCGTCGTCGTGACCGCCAGAAAAAGAAACTTCGCTAATATCCGTTAGCATTTTCTTGTAATTTCCTGAAAAGCGGAGTGCGAAAAACACTCCGTTTTTTTCTGTTTATAGTCGACAACGCCTATCCACGGACCCCGGTCAAAACAATGATTCTCACCGGCAGCATAAAGACAATCACCTTCCACAATCCGCAGAACGGTTTCACGGTCATGCGACTGACGGACGCCGAGACCCAAAAGGTCGTGGTAGTCACCGGGAATTTCCCGGAGCTTTCGACGGGGGAATCGCTGAAAATTACGGGGGATTGGGGACGGCACCCGAAATTCGGGCCGCAGTTCGTATGCACCGGGTTCGAAATCCTCGCGCCCGAAGACAGCAGCATCGAGTCTTACCTCTCTAGCGGACTTTTTCCGGGAATCGGCCCGAAAACGGCGGCCAGCATCGTAGCCGTTTTCGGGGACAGGACAGCCGACATCCTCGACAACGAGCCGGACACATTCCGCAAAACGAAAATCAAGGGACTGACTGCAAAGAAGGCCGAACTGTTCCTCGCCCGCTGGCAAGAGAACCGTCACAGCAGGGAAACCATGCTGTTCCTGTACCAGCACGACATCACCGGGAGCATCGCCAAAAAGCTCTGGACCAAGTACGGCCAGGACACCATCCGCCGCATCAAGGACAACCCCTACATGCTCTGCGAGGACGTCTACGGCATCGGCTTTGTCAAGGCAGACGAAATCGCGACCAAGATAGGCTTCCCGAAGGATAGCCCTGTCAGGCTCGAAGCGGCCATCCTTTACACCTTGCAGGAATCAACAAGCGACGGGCACGTTTTCCTCCCCAAGGGAGCACTCCTGGAGCGCACGGCCAAGAACCTGCGCCTCACCTACGAGGACGAGGACGCCTACAATACCATCCTGGAGAAGTTCGAGGAACTCTGCGGCAGGGAACGCATCAAGCGCGTCGACGACGACTGCTTTTTCCCGCCAATCTTCCGCGCCGAGCAGAACATCGCGGACAACATCCTCCTGCGCCTGCAAGGGAACCGGTTGCCTGTTGAGGGTTTCGAAAACAAACTGGTGGACTGGGAACGCGAGCACAAGTTCGCATTCGACCCCATACAGCGGCAGGCCATATCAATGGCAATCTCGTACAAGATTAGCGTCATCACCGGCGGACCGGGCACGGGCAAGACGACGATTCTCAAGGGAATTTTGCACCTCGCCCGAAAAATGGGCGAAAAGATACGCCTTGCCGCCCCCACGGGGCGCGCAGCCAAACGCATGAGTGAATGCAGCGGCGAAGACGCCTGCACCATCCACCGCCTGCTCGAGGTGGACCCCATCACAGGCAAGTTCAACAAGGATATTGGCAACCAGTTGGAATGCGATTTGCTCGTCATCGATGAATTCAGCATGGTCGACACGTGGCTTGCCGCAGCCATTCTCGAGGCGACACCGCTGAGGACCCGCATTGTATTCATCGGTGATGCGAACCAGCTGCCGAGCGTGGGCCCGGGCAACGTGCTCAACGATTTGCTCCAATGCCCGCGAATCCCGAACATCCGCTTGCAGCACATCTTTAGGCAATCCGGCGGGAACGACATCGCCGACAAGGCCGCCAAAATCAACCAAGGCATCACGCCCTCGCCTATCGACGGGCCGAACTTCCACTTTATCCCCTTCGAAACGCCGGAGCAGGCAAGGGAGATTGTCCGGAAACTGCTCGCTAGCGGTGTCCGCAGCAAAATCAACGTCGACCTCAAAACAGAAATGCAGTTGCTCACCCCGATGCGCAAGGGACCGCTCGGCACGTTCGAACTGAACACCTTCTTGCAAGACATTCTCAACCCGGAAAGGACCCCGACAAGGGCCGGAGTCGAACGCCACAGAATCGCCGGAGTCCGCTGGAGCGAAGGCGACCGAGTGATGCAGATCCGCAACAACTACGACAAGAACGTATTCAACGGCGACACGGGAATCATTTACCGCATCGGCAAGAGTACGAACAAGGTAACGGTATTCTACGAAGACAAGACCGTGGAATACGAGAGCGACGAAATGGACCAGCTCGCCCTCGCCTACGCCTGCACCATCCACAAGAGCCAGGGCAGCGAATACCCCGCCGTCATCGTGGTACTTGATTCCAGCCACTACATGATGCTGCAGCGCAACTTGATCTACACCGCCATCACGCGAGCCAAAGGGCACGTGTGGGTGCTTTCGGCGCCAGGAGCATTCCATCAGGCAGTGCGCAACAACCGGAGCACCCGGCGATACACGCGACTCAGGGAACGCCTCGGGTGAGAAAGACACGAGGCTCCAGGCTCGGGGCCTTTTACGTTGTTTGATTATTCAGCATCCTGAAGGCAGCGGACCGATAAGCCAGCATCCTTGGTTGAATAAGCAATAAAATCATATTCGTCGAAGTCATATATCAATGATACATCATTTGAGTACAACGCCAAAACATATACGGAATGCTCACCGTTTTCGGTCGATGTCAAGAAAAATGCAAAAGAGCCAGCGTGGTTGTATTCTGGCTGACGATATGCTTCAATATGTTTTCCACCAGCAGGCACTGCAGAAAAACCGGTCTTATCACAACCTTGACCGCCATAACTCCAACCACTGGTGGCCCTAAACATATCGGCCAAACTACATTCTTCGCCATATTCAAGTTTCACGACAGAGAGCAATGTATCGAATTCTGCCTTTGATGGCAAATGCCAGCCTTCGGGGCAAACACCCCTTGCCACGTCCCATTTGTAGAGGCGCCCAGCCACATCGCAGTATTCGGGAACATCATCGTAGCAATGTCCGATTCCATCACCTGCATAATTGAGATTTTCAGCCATCCAAACCTGGTCACCAATCTTTACCGTCTTGTACGTTTTACCATCACGATCGTCTGTCAGACTTCCATAATTAATATCTTGGTTAAAACGGAATTCCGGCGGCACACCAAAACTCCAAGTTTCCATGTTTACCCAACCAATAAGCGAACAGTAATACTTGTTAGTAATGGTATCTATTCCAGCAACAATTCGGCCCACGTCTTCACTTTCGCATTTATTATCGCGTTTAATAAAGTCGATTTCTTGCGACTTCCGCCATTCGCAAATTTCCCATTGATATTCAGGCGAATAACAAACACAGGTATAATAAGAACTATCCTTGGGACTCAAGCCCATTTCACCATTACGATTATTCGTACATCCGTTGAGTTTAAGAGAAGTATCTTTTTCTAAATAAACTTTGTTCCATTCATCAAAAAACTCATTATACTTATAAAAATCATCCGTTAGATTACCCTTCCGTATTTCTCCATCAAATCCAGCAGTCCATCCTTGCGTATCCGCAACTTCCTGTTCAGTTGATTCCCACCGCCCATTTTGGCAAACATACCAATCCCAAGTGAATTTTTGATTTCTGCAAAAAGTTCCTTGACGTTTTTCAGAGCACAATCCACATATCGAATCTTTCCCATGCATCTTGTTCCAAGCACCGTTCCAACAAACAAAGTGAGAATTGGTGCTTCTATATTTGGGAGAAACAACCTTATCTTCTTCATCTTCCACACAATTGTCCATGCCATAAATAGAGTACCAAAAAATGCGTAAATACTTTTCAAAATTCGGGACAGAATCAGGTTTCCATTTTTCGACATTGCCCCGGATAAACGAAAATTCATTTTGGGAATCCTGCATCTGTACCCAATCAGCAACTTTGGCCTTGCCTATTTCGCCGTCCCAAGATTTGTTCCACGTGCCATCCTCCTTGAAATCGGTCCCAAAATTGTCTAGGAACTTATTCAAATTTTCCTCGCCATTATAAAGCGCCATCACGTTAATGGCTAGCAACATCGCGTTCCCTTCATCATTGCCGAAAATATTCAAGTTTTCGAAACTTGCAAATTTCCCCTGAAAGCCGAACGCATTTAAAATTTCAGTCTCAGCCTGTTTCTTTGCCTTAGCAAAATCAACTCCCGTCCCAAACAGGTAAAGAATGCGCTCATACGTCAAATGCGTAAGCACATTGACGTTAACCTCTTTTTGGCCAACAAGATCGACAAGGGCGTATAAGGTGATATTTCTGCCAGACACTGAGCCAGTCACTTCATTACGGAACATGCCTTTCACCTCGAAAAGGGCGTACGGGCTTGACAGGTTCACATGCGACACCTTGAACCGGCCATTACCACTTGACGTGACCTTTCCAGAAAAGACCCTTTCCGTTTTTGCCAAGGTTTTTTCATCCAATTCATAAATATTGACAACAGATTCAGCGCGAAATGGTCCCTTCTGTGCAAAACCATAAAAAGTCTGGTCCTTAATCACGAATTCAGAACTACTCGAAGAATTTTCTTTGGCTGACGAAGAGCTCTTGCCGCTGGATGATGATTTTGCCTTATCGCTGCTAGACGATGATTTCGCCTTACCACTGCTAGAGGACGATTTCGTCTTACTGCTACTAGAGGACAACTTGCCTTCGTCGTCAAGAACCCAGCTACCATTGTCACAAATGTAGGCGGCTTTTTTGTCTTTCACGTAAGCAGTCGCGCCATCGCGTTTGTCGGTACACGCCGGCAAATCACCTTTGGTTGCCACGACCATATCGGATTCAGACACATCGAAAGATGTATCAATCACAATAGCATCAGCAGAACTGCTGTTATCCCCGCAAGCGATGAGCATGACTACAACGCTGATACAGAGGAAGAATTTTGTATACGCCATAACCAACTCCTTTTAGTGGAAGAACATTTATTTAATATATATTAATTTATAGAAAAAGCAACTTTAGCAATGAGCTGTGAGCTATGAGGCTCAAGGCTCAAGAGGAATTTATCACAAAAAAAGGCTTTCGGAACAATCCGAAAGCCCTTTTAAACTCATAGAGAGTCAGAGACGAGCGGCCTCGTAGCTCTTACACGTCGACCACTTCAGTCCAGCCGAACGGGTCTTCGGCTTCACCGAACTGGATGGCAGTGTACTTCGTGAAGAGTTCCGTGCAGACCGGACCCGGGTTCACGCCGTCACCGTAGGTGAACGTCTTGCCGGCAACCGGATCCACGATCTTCTTGATCGGGGTAATCACGGCGGCGGTACCGCATTCGGCAGTCTCTTCGAATTCAGCGAGTTCTTCGAACGGAACCTGGCGGCGTTCCACCGTGTAGCCCAGGTATTCGGCCAACTGCATCAAGCTCTTGTTCGTGATGGACGGCAGAATGGATTCGGACTTCGGGGTGATGTAGCTCTTGCCCTTGATGCCGAAGAAGTTTGCCGGACCGCATTCGTCGATGTACTTCTTTTCCTTCGCATCCAGGTAGATGGTGCTGGAGTAGCCGAGCTTCTTGGCTTCGGCCAAAGACATCAAGCTAGCGGCGTAGTTACCGCCGACCTTCACCGTACCCGTACCCTGCGGAGCGGCGCGGTCGTAATTGC
>Ga0310690_10000430_pt1 | contig 91358 bp, 65 predicted proteins | sample AusTroGonzalo_MG_2_FD_207661 | JGI IMG/M metagenome (GOLD analysis project Ga0310690, IMG submission 207661) | Bovine rumen microbial communities from tropical cattle in Woodstock, Queensland, Australia - Gonzalo_04 (v2) (version 2) | ecosystem: Host-associated > Mammals > Digestive system >...
TACTGGCCGACCTACCGCGAGACGCGCGCGAAACTCCTCGAGAAGCAGAACGAGGTCTATGCGCTTGCGCAGCCGAAGTCGCATCGCTATGAACTGAGGAGGGTTGCACCATGATGACTGCCGTCGTTTTCGCCGCGATTCTGAATGTCACGCCTACGCCCGATGGCTCGGCGATCGACCTTGTCTCCCTCCGCGACCGCGTGCGGACGATGCGTTCGACGCTTGCGAAGGACGAAGTCGTCGAGGTCGTCTTTGCGCCGGGCGAATACACCGTCACCAACACGGTCGCGCTCTACAAGGCGGACGGACGCGCCGTCTGGCGCGCCGAGAAGCCGGGCTCGGCGGTGTTCCGCGGCGCGACTGACGTTCCGCGCGAACGCTTCAAGGAGACGACGGTGAACGGCGTGCGCGCGCGCGTGGCCGATGTCGCGGACCTTCTGCCAGGCGAGCTTGCGCCCTGGCCGAAGGAGCTGAGGCGTCCGCCGGCCCCGTGGCTCTACCGCAACCGGCGTCCGCTCGAACTTGCGCGCTGGCCGAACGGCGGGGAATGGGCGACGTTCGCAAACGCCGTCGTGAGTGCGCAGGACGAGGCGGACGCTGCGAAGGGCGGCAAGCAGGCGGACGCGATCGCGTTTTCGGACGCGCGTGCCGCGAAGTGGGATTTTGCGAAGGGGATATGGTTCTACGGCTACTGGTGCCACGACTGGGCGGAGAGCTTCGTCCAGGGTGCGGACTACGACGCGGCGAAGGGACAACTCCGCTTTTCCGGACGCCACCAGTACGGCTTCGGAGGCAAGACGTGGGGATTTTCCGAAAGGCGCTTCTTTGCGCTCAATGCGCTCTCAGAACTCGACGCGCCTGGCGAGTGGTACCTTGACCGCGAGGCGAAGAGGCTCTACGTCGTGCCGCAGGACGGCGAAGAGACCGCGCGCTATTCGCTCGCCGTGCTGACGTCGCCGTTCGTGAAGGCGGACGGGCTGAGCGACTTCCGCCTCGCGGACGTCGTCTTCGCTTGTGCGCATGCGAACACCGCGGTGCAGCTCGACAATTCCGAAAATGTGCAGGTGGCGGGCTGCACGTTCGTGAACCTCGGCGGCAAGGCCCTTCAGCTCACGGGGCGCGACTCCTCGGTGGCGCGCTGCCGGTTCGCGCAGGTCGGCGCCGCCTGCATCGTGCTGGCGGGCGGGGACAGGAAGACGCTGAAGAAGGGGAATCTCGTCGTCGACGGGTGCACGTTCCTCCGCTGGGCTCGCTTCGAGCGGACGTACAATCCGGGGGTTCTCCTGCGCGGCTGCGGAAACGTCGTGCGGCGTTCGGTCTTCCGCGACGCCCCGCACAACGCGATCCTCTTCCAGGGCAACGACCACCTGATCGAATCCAACGAGTTCGACCGCGTGCTGATGGAGACAGGCGACGCTGGCGCGCTGTACACGGGGCGCAATCCGAGCGAGATGGGCACGCTCATCCGCGGCAACTGGTTCCACGACCTCGGCGATCCCGACAAGCGCGACTACACGAGCGCCGTGTACTTCGACGACTGCGACTGGGGCGACAGCGTCGTTTCGAACCGCTTCGAGCGGCTTGGGCGCGGCGTCCTTCTCGGCGGCGGCAACCTCTTCCGCATCGAGGGCAACTCGTTCTCGGAATGCCGCATCGGCATCCACGTCGATTCGCGCGGAATGAGCTGGAAGCAGTGGACGGAGCATCCCGACTGGTACGAAAAGGCCTTCGCGCCGTTCCGTCCGTTCAACGACGCCTGGCTCGCCGCGTATCCCGGACTCGAGCGGACGCTTGGCGACAGTCCGTCCGCGCCCTGGAACAACGTCATCGTCGGCAACACGTTCGACCGCTGCAGATGCGACATGCAGTTCGACCGCGGCGTCAACTCGGTGACCAACCGGATGACCCTCGGCGTCGGCAAGGTGAAGTAGCGCGCCCCGGTCCGATAAATGGACATGAAATCATATGGACGAAAAAGCAGTTATATTTCGGACGAAACAACAGAATCGTCCGTAGTCGTTGTGATATAATCCCGCCAGAAATCGCCTCACACTGAACAGGACGAAAGGACGCAGGAATGAACCAGACGGTGTTTACGCACAACCCGCTCCCCAAGGTGGGCATCCGCCCGATCATCGACGGACGCCGCCGCGGCGTCAGGGAGTCGCTCGAGGACCAGACGATGGCGATGGCGAAGGCGGCCGCGAAGCTCATTAGCGACAACCTCCGCTATCCCGACGGCACGAGCGTCGAATGCGTCATCGCGGACACGACGATCGGCGGCAGGTTCGAGGCCGCGCAGTGCGCGAACAAGTTCGCCGCGAACAACGTGGGCGTCTCGCTTTCGGTGACGCCGTGCTGGTGCTACGGCACGGAGACGATGGACGTCGATCCGCAGATTCCGAAGGCGGTGTGGGGCTTCAACGGCACGGAGCGTCCGGGCGCGGTGTATCTCGCGTGCATGCTTGCGGGCTATGCGCAGCGCGGAATGCCGGCGTACGGCATCTACGGGCGCGAGGTGCAGAACCGCGACGAGACGACGAAGATTCCCGCCGACGTCGCGGAGAAGATCCTTCGGTTCGCCAAGGCCGGGCTCGCGGTCGCGATGATGAAGGGCAAGAGCTATCTCTCGATCGGAACTTCCGCGATGGGCATCGCGGGCTCGTTCGTCGACGTCAACTTCATGCAGGACTACCTCGGCATCGCGCCGGAGAACATGGACGAGTGCGAGATACTGCGCCGCATGGAGGAGGGCATCTACGACAAGCAAGAGTTCGAGAAGTGCCTCGCGTGGATGAAGAAGAACCTCAAGGAGGGCAAGGACTACAATCCGCCGAAGATCCAGAAGTCGCGCGCCGAGAAGGACATGGACTGGGAGTTCATAGCGAAGATGGCGATAATCGTCCGCGACATGATGGCCGGCAATCCCAAGCTCAGGGAGATGGGCTTCGGCGAGGAGGCGGTCGGCAGGAACGCGATCGCGGGCGGATTCCAGGGCCAGCGCCAGTGGACCGACCACTGGCCGAACGGCGACGTCGCCGAGGTCATGTGCAACACGTCGTTCGACTGGAACGGCAGGAAGATGCCGCAGGTCCTCGCGACGGAGAACGACTCGCTGAACGGAATCTGCATGCTCTTCATGTGGCTCCTCACGAACAAGGCGTCGATGTTCGCCGACGTCCGCACCTACTGGAGCGACGCGGCGGTGAAGCGCGCGACGGGCAAGGGGCTTCCGAAGGACGCGAAGGCGGGAATCATCCATCTCCTCAACTCCGGCTCGTGCTGCCTTGACGCGGCGGGCGAGATGAAGGAGAAGGGGAAGAGCGTCTTCAAGAACTGGTGGGACGTGACGCAGAAGGACATCGACGCCACCTTGAAGGCGACGAAGTGGGTTCCGGCGGGCGTGGAGTATTTCCGCGGCGGCGGGTTCTCGAGCTCGTTCCTCACGCCGAAGGGCATGCCGCTTACGATGATCCGCATCTCCATCGTGAAGGGTCAGGGTCCCGTTCTGCAGATCGCCGAAGGCCATTCCGTCACGCTTGACGCGAAGCAGCAGAAGACGCTGATGGAGCGCACCAACCCCGAATGGCCGTGCACGTGGTTCACGCCGCGGCTCACTGGGAAGGGCTTCTTCAAGGACGTCTACTCCGTGATGAACGCCTGGGCCGCGAACCACGGCGCGATTGCGTACGGACACATCGGCGCGGACCTGATCACGCTTGCCTCGATGCTTCGCATACCCGTCGCCATGCACAACGTTCCGGAGGAGAAGGTCTTCCAGCCGCACTGCTGGGGGCTCTTCGGCGCGAGCGACGATCCGACCGGCGCGGACTACCGCGCCTGCAGGAACTTCGGCCCGCTCTACGCCACGAACCGGCAGGTTGTGGTATAATAGCCGTAGATTGCGAGAGCGGGAGTGGCCGGTGCCGCGGACCTTCCGTCTCTGCGCGGAGAGGGAGGGGCAAAAGACAGGCATGGAAAACTTCAGCGAGACGGCCGTTTTCGTCAAGGACGCCGACGGCGTCATGGTTTACGCCAACGACACCTTTGCCCGCCTCCTGCGCCGCTCGGGCGCGGACGAACTCGTCGGAAAGCGCTCGGCGGACTTCTTCCCCGCCGAAGCCGCCGCCATGCTGCGACAGGAGGACGCGGACGTGTTCGCCAAGGGCGAGCCGTACCGAATCGAGCGCAAGCTCGTGTGTACGGACGGACAGTCGCGCGTGTTCGCGTTCCGGAAGATTCCCGTCGCCTTCGGCGAGCGGAAGTACCTCTTCTGCTTTGCGGAGGTCGCGCAGCCGAAGGCCACGGCTCCCTCGGACACGCTCCCCGTTTCCTCCGACGCGCGCGCGCGCTTCTTCTCGGCCGTCAGCCACGACGTCAGGACGCCCCTCAACGCGATCGTCGGATACGCCCAGCTGCTTTTGAACGCCCAGGGCCCCGACCAGTCCCGGGAGGCCGCGCGTGCGATCGACGCCGGCGCGCGCAACCTGCTCACGGCGATCGACGGCGTGATGACGCTCCTGAGCCCCGAGTCCGCCCTGAAGGAGGAGGCGGTCGAGACCTTCAACGTCTCCGACGCGACGCTCCATGTCGTGGAGTCCTATTCCGAGGCGGCGGGAGAGAACAACGTCGAGCTCCTCATCACCTCTGGACAGCTCCCGCTGGTCGAATTCGCCGGAGCCGCCTACAAGGACGTCCTCGGCAGGCTGCTCGAGAACGCCGTCCGCAGCACGCCGTCGGGCTACGTCGAGGTCCGCACGTCCTTCGCCGACGGCGATCTCACGCTGCAGGTCAAGGACATGAGCCCGGGCATGACCCCTGGCGAGATCGCGGAGGTAATGGATCCGAATGCGGAGAAGGACCCCAATGCCTGTCCGGGCAGTTCAACGCTCAGTCTCGTCGTCGTCAAGCGCATCGTCGAACGGCTCAACGGCACGTTCGCCATCCGCTCGGCGGTCAAGGCCGGCACAACCGTCTCTGTTGTCTTTCACGGCGTCAAGGCGACGGACGGGAAGAAGCGCGCCGTCTTCATCCAGACGCAGAAGCTGCGCACGATGCGCATCGAGGATCCGTTCCGCTTCGAGAAGCGCATCCTCGTCGTCGACGACCATCACCTCAACGTCCGCATCCTCTCGCTGCTCCTCAACGCGCTCGGCTTCAGGAACGTCGCGACGGCGACAAGCGGCGAAAAGGCCCTGGAACTTCTGCGCCAGTCGAAGTTCGACATCGTGTTCACCGACCTGATGATGCCGGGAATGGACGGACGCCGGCTGCTGCGCGAGATCCGCAAGATCCCCGGGCTCGACCTGATGCCGGTCTACGCCGTCACGGCGGACGCATGCGCGCCCGTCACCTGCGCGCAGGACGGGTTCAAGGACATCCTCCTGAAGCCGATCACGAAGGAGATGCTGAAGGAAGCCCTCTGACCGCACAAAGGGCGTCGAGTATGGTATAATTACCCGCATGAAAAGACTCGACTACAAGTGGTCGGCGCTCATGCTCCTGTGGGTCGCCTTTTTCCTCCAGCAGGGCACGCGGCAGCTCTTCGGGCCGTCCGTCCCGGCGATCTGCCGCTCGCTCGGCGTCGACAAGGTGTCGATCGGCGTCGTCGGCACCGTCTTCGCGATGATGTACGGCGTGTGCGTTCCGTTCGCCGGCATCACGGCCGACATCTTCCGACGGAAGTGGATGGTTACGGCCGGCGTGTTCATCTTCTGCCTCGGCATCTTCCTCTCGGGCTTCGTCTCGAGCGTCGGGCTTCTCATCGCGACATACGGCGTGCTCAACGGATTCGGCCAGACGTTCTACTATCCGTCGGCCACGTCGCTCGTCTCGCAGCTCCACAGGGAGTCGCGCGCGACGGCGATATCGATCCTCCAGCTCGGACTCTACATCGGCATCGTCGGGTGCGGCACGCTCGCGGGATTCATCGCCGGGAAGGGCGGGGAGAGCTGGCGCGTGCCGTTCTGGATCTTCGGGGGAATCGGCATCGCCTGGGTGCTTGCCCTTGCGCTTTTCCTCCGCGACACGCCGCCGGAACGTCGTCCCGGGGCGTCCGCGGACAAGCCGAGCGTCATCGAGGCCTGCCTCGCCGTCTTCCGCAAGCCGACCGCCATCTGCGTCTCGCTCGGCCTCGCGATGATGATCTACGTCGACATCGGGTTCAAGAACTGGATGCCGTCGTTCCTCCAGGACAGCTTCTCCGCGCAGTGCCCCTGGCTCGCGAAGTGGGCCGGATTCCATGCCGTCGTCTGGCACTATCTTGGCGCGATCGTCGGCGTTCTCGCCGGCAGCCGCTTCGGCGACCGCATGGTGAAAGGGCGCCCCGGCATCCGCCTCGAAATCGGCATCGCCGGCCTCGCCTGCTCGATTCCGTTCATCGTCCTCATGGCGAAGGCCGACACGTTCCTCGTCTGCTGCGTCGCGATGGGGCTCTTCGGGCTCTTCCGCGGGATCTACGACTCCAACTTCATGGCGAGCTTCTTCGACGTCGTCAATCCGCGCTACCACGCGTCCGGCGTCGGCATCATGATGTGCATCGCCTTCCTGTTCGGCTCCCTCTCGTCGACCGTCCTTCCGTTCGTGGCGAAGACGTTCGACAACGACATGTCGCTCAGCATGGCGTCGCTCGGCGGATTCTACCTCGTCGGCGCGTTCATCCTGGCGGTTGCGCGGTGCTGCTTCCTGAAGCGGGACAGGGAAGGGTGATCAGTCCGCCGGAATCAGCCAGTCGGATTCGGCGCCGTTGATCTCGATGTTGACCGTCTCCGCTCCGGCTGGCCGCTTGTCCGGGTCTTTCTCCTGGGGCTTCGCCTTCGCAGGCAACGGCTTCTTCGGCGGCTGGCTCGCGGCCGGTTTCGCCGCGGCGGGTTTCACGGGCGCGCTCGTGACGGCGGGAAGGGGCGTTTGCCTTTCGTCCGGAGGAGAAGGGGGCAAGAGGTTGTCCAGCTCCTCGTCCGTCAGTCCGCCCGCGCCGACATCTTCGTCATCGTCGCCGTAGGCGGCGAAGTAGTCGATCGGTCCGCTTTTTCTTGCGGCGGACGGGCGTTCCGCCGGCTTTGCCGCCGGCTTTGCGGGACGCACGGCGGGAGCGGCCGCCGCCTTTTCCCCGCCCGTTGCGGCGGCGGCCTCGGCGTCGAGGCGCGCATAGTATTCGGGATAGAGGCGGCGGCGGTGAAGCTCGATCTCCTCCTTGCGAAGCCGTTCCTTCTCGGCGGCCATCTTCACCCTTTCGGCCTTGAGCTGTTCCTGCGCCTTCTTCAGCTTTTCCGCATCGCTGTCGAGCTTCTTCTGAAGGTCGGACTGCTCGCGCGTCGGACGCTCAGGCTCGGCCACGGCCGCGGGCTGCGGCGCGGCCTTCGCCTGGCCTTGCTCGACGATCTGCTTCTGAAGGGCGACAAGCGTCTCGGTCATCGCCTTGAGCGCCGCTTCGTTCCCCGAGGCCGTCTGCTGGACGGCTGCCGCCGGCTGCACGACCACCGGCTGGCGGTCGCGGTCCCGCATCACGTACTCAAGCAGCCTGTCGTTCAGGGACTGGTTCTTTTCGCTAACGTCCTTGAGGACGAACAGGAAGATCGCAATGACGAGGGTCATCAAGACGGCGAAAAAGACGCTCAACGCGACCATTCGCTTTCTCGACTTGATCTGCTCCGCGTCGATGTACTGCTGGAACGCCTTCAAGACGGGGAAGTCGTCAAGACCTTCCTGTCCGTAGACGCTGACCGCGTTCGACTGATTCTGATTTTCGCTCATGGGCATAATTATACCATAATAGCGCAGATTCTGCGTAGACACTTTATGTCGCATAATATAGGTTATGTCAACTACGCGAAATGTGCACAATTGGCCTCTTCGCCTTCCCCTACGATTGTCCAAGCGCGGCGAGGCGCTTGGAGATTGTTGCTTCGTAGCCCTGGTCCGTGGGCCGGTAGTATTTCTTCGGAACGGACAGATACGCCTGCCGGACGAAATGGTTCGCGAAATTGTGCGGATACTTGTACTCGGTGACCTCGGCGCTGCCAATTGCCCGGACGTGCTTGTTCTTGAGGTGCTCGGGTACGGGCTGGATCGCGCCGGATTCGACGTCGGCCATCGCCTCGGATATCGCCATGCAGCTTGCGTTGGACTTCGGCGCCGTCGCAAGGTACGTCGTCGCCTGGGCGAGGTTGAGCGCGCACTCCGGCATGCCGACGAACTCGCACGCCTGCATCGCCGCCACGGCGACGGTGATCCCGCGCGGATCGGCGTTGCCGATGTCCTCGCTCGCCGAGATCACGAGGCGACGCGCGATGAACCGCGGATCCTCGCCGGCCGTCAGCATCTTCCCGAGCCAGTAGACCGCGGCGTCGGGGTCGCTCCCGCGGATCGACTTGATGAACGCCGAAATCGTGTCGTAATGTCCGTCCTCCTTCTTGTCGTAGCGCACCTGCCGACGCTGGACGCACTCCTGGATCACGTCCATCGTCAGGCGGACGACGCCGTCGGCGTCGGGGGGCGTCGAGCGCATCGCGATCTCGAGCGCCGTCAGCGCATGGCGCGCGTCGCCGTCGCAAATCGTCGCGAGGAAGGACTTGGCGTCCCCGTCGAATTCGGACTTCACCCTTCCATACCCCTTCTCGGAATCCGCCAGCGCCCGGTCGAGAAGCCGGATGATCGCCTCCGGCTCGAGCGCGCGGAGCTCGAAGACGAGCGAGCGCGACGTGAGCGGCGTGTTGATGAAGAAGTTCGGGTTGTGCGTCGTCGCGCCTATGAGGACGACGGTCCCGTCCTCGACATACGGCAGAAGGACGTCCTGCTGCGACTTGTTGAATCGGTGGATCTCGTCGATGAAGAGGATCGTCCCCCTTCCGCCCAGCTCGTCGCGCGCCCTTTCGCATATCTTTCGGATGTCCGCGACGCCCGAGAGGACGCCGGAGAGGCGCACGAAGTTCCTCATCGTCGTCTTCGCGACGACTTCGGCCAGCGTCGTCTTCCCGCAGCCAGGAGGTCCGTAGAGGATGATGTTCGTGAGGCGGTCGGCCTCTATCACGCGGCGAAGGAGCTTGCCCTCCCCGAGGACGTGGTCCTGACCGACGACCTCGTCGAGCGTCGTCGGACGCATGCGCGCGGCGAGAGGCTCGGACTCGCGGGAGGCGCTCATCGTCTCATTCCCCGAAGACGTACCAGTTCTCGACCGACGCGGGGATGAGCTTGCGCACGGCGTAGACCCCTTCCAGCTTCATCGACTTCGGAGCGTAGATGAAGCAGGTGTCGTTGTCGGTCTTCCCCCTGATCGCCTCGAACGGCGTCTCGGCGGCGACGAGCCTGGGATCGGTGGCGCCGGGGTCGCTCCAGTCCTCCTTGACGACCGTGAGCGACGGCTTGCCGTCGACGAATCGCACTTCGTAGGGCTGTGTCAGGCGCTCCTTGCGGTCGCGCCAGCTTTCGCGGGGGAGGAACGCGCGGAAGAAGAACTGCCCTTCCCTGAACCCGTTGACCTTCGTCTCGGGCGAATCGAGCTGCGACAGCGCGTTCGCGAGCTTGACGGCTTCGCCGACGGTCATCTCGGGAGGGAAGTCCGGCGTCATCTCGTGCTTGCCGCCGTTTGTCTCTCCCGTCCAGGTGAAGGTGAACGTGCGCCTTTCGCCCTTGGGTATCTTGACCGCGGGCTGGAAGCGTCCGTATGTCGCGCTCTGGTCGAGCGCGTCGTCGAACTGCATCAGCGACTGAGGCAGGTTGTAGAGGGCGAAGACGGCAAGCGGCATGTTCGTCGCGGCGACGGGCGCGCCGTCCTTCTCGCGCGTGCCGCCCGTCCAGACGACGGGCTGCCTTCGTTCGCCGCGCATGTCGCGGACGAGCGTCCAGAAGTCAGGCTCCATCTTCAGCTTCGTTCCGATCGGCCAGAACCTGCAGCCCTTCACCGACGTGGGCCTTCCAAGCGGAAGCCCCGCCTTCTCGAACGCGGCGGCGATGTCCCTGACGCTGTCTTCGGTCAGGAACATCGACTCGTAGTCGTGGTCGGAATCGGGTCCCGCGAGCAGGAACTCGATCTGCGCGTCGAGACCGCAGTCCGTGGAGACGGCGGTGAACGTGACGGAGTTCGTCGAGACGACGATGGAGGCGAGAACGGGGAGGAGGATCATTTCAGGCACCTTTCCTTTGCGCGTTTGAAGCCCTCGGCGGAGCGGGCGATGATCTTTTCGTCGACCGCGCAGCTAAGCCGGATGTAGCCGGCGCGGCCGAAGCCCGAACCGGGAACGGCGAGAATCCTCTCCTCGAGAAGCGCGTCGACGAACTTCGCGTCGTCGCCCCCGGGGGCCTTCGGGAAGAAGTAGAACGCGCCGCGCGGCATCGTGAACTCGATGCCCGCGTCCGAAAGGACCTTCGCCATGAGGTCGTGGCGGCGCTTGTAGACGTCGAGGTCGACTGTCGTGTCGCAGATCGCCGCGGCGAGGCGCTGCCCGACGACCGGGGCGTTGACGTAGCCGAGCGTGCGGTTGACGAGCGTGAGCGTGGTCATCATCGCGCCGTTGTCCGCCGCCGAGAGCGCGGGATTGACGGCGACGTAGCCGATTCGTTCGCCGGCCATCGAAAGGGTCTTCGAGAAACTGCCGAGAACAAGCGCGAACTTCGAAAGAGGCAGGACCGGCGGCACTTCCGCACCGTCGTAGGCGAACGCGCGGTAGGGCTCGTCGGAGAGGAGGAAGAGCGGACGCTCCCCCTTCTCGGCGCGCGCCGCGTTCGTGTCGTCGACGAGCCTGGCGAGGGCCTCGAGCTCGGCGCGCGCGTAGATCGCGCCCGTCGGGTTGTTCGGGGAGTTGACGAGGACCGCGCGCGTCTTCGGCGTAACCGCCGCGGCGATCGCCGGGACGTCGAGGGAGAAGTCCTCGCGTGTCGGAACGGGCCTGAGGACGCCGCCGAAGTGGCCGCAGTAGTTTCCGTACTCGACGAAGTACGGACTCGGCACGACGATCTCGTCGCCTTCGTCGATCGTCGCCCTGAAGAAACAGACGAGCGCGCTCGCCGCGCCGACGGTCATCATCACGTCCGAGCCCCCCAGCTCCACGCCCTGCTGCCTCGAGAGGTGACGCGCAATCGCCTCGCGCACGGCGGGGATGCCCGCGTTCGGGCAGTAGCCGAGGCCGAGCGGACGGACCGCCTCGTCCGCAAGCCGGTGCAGGACCGCGCGCGCGGCCTCCGGCGGAGGGACGTCGGGGTTGCCGAGCGAGAAGTCGCAGACGGCGTCCTCCCCGTACTTCTGCTTGAGCTCGATGCCCTTCTCGAACATCTTGCGGATGAAGCTGGCCTTCCCGGCCGCCGCATGAAACGCATCTGTGACTGTCTGCATCTTTCCTTGGTTCCCTTCGGCGCTATTATACCAAAAGCTGGAGCGCGTCAGCGCCGGGGCGGCTCCTCGAGGCTGCTCTCCACGACCGGCCGGCCGTCGACGAGGCGCCAGGAGACGTGCAGGAGGCCGCGGGGCGTCGGAACGACGCCGGACGCCTCCGTGATGCCGGCGGGGGGAACGGGGCGGATGCGATAGGCCGCGAATCCGGGCGCCGTCGGCTCGACGCCGAGGATGTAGTTCGTGAGGATCCCGGCGAGGGCCGTGTCGGGATGCGCCTCGTCGCCCCATCCGGATCTGTGCAGGTACATCGTCTCGCTCGTGAGTCGCGCGCCCTTCCAGGACGGGTCGAGCACGTCCTTCCACCGATGCTCCCAGAGCCGGCGGAGCGCGTCGTCCGCGTAGCCGTACTCGAAGAGCCCGCGCACGTAGAGCGCCTGGAACTTCCCGTGCGGATGGCAGACGAGCGTCTTGCGGACCGCCTCGGCCTCCTCCTGCGTGCAGAAGCGGACGGCGAGGGCGAGTCCGTTCGCCTCCCCTTCGAACCTGTCCTCCTCGACAGCGCCCCTGAAGCGCCCCTTCTCCGCGTCCCAGAAGACGCGGCGGATCGATTCCCCCAGCCTGCGGGCGTCGCCGTCGAACGCGCGCGCCGCGCCGGCGAAGCCCGCGCCGCCCCCTTCCTGGGCGGAAAGCCATGCCGCGAGCGATGACGCGTCGCGGTAGACCTTCCAGAGGAGGATGTTCATGTAGGCGCGGTGGTAGACGGACGCTTCGCCGACGTCGAGGGCGCTTGCGTGCTTGCTCGTCTCGCGGCGCTGCTCGAAGATGCCGTCCGCACGGCAGTGCCGCCGCAGGTAGGAGACGAGTCCGTCGACGACGGGGTAGAGCTCCCGTGCGAGGGCGAGGTCGCCCGAGTGGAGGATGTGGTCCCAGAGGACGGGGACGAACCATGCCGCGAACTCGTCCGACGCAAACGGACCGTAGTCGCCGGAAGCGAGGGGTCCGTGGGATTCGGGATAGGGGGCGGCCTGGACGTACCCCTCCGGCGTGCGGTTCTCGGCCAGCATCCGGAGCGATCCGGGCATGTAGGGGCTGTCGTAGCCCCACGCCGCGTAGGCGTTGCGCTGCGACCACCAGAGGTCGCCGCTCCACACGAGGCGGTCGCGCTTCGCGCCGTCGGAGAGGTAGGCGTACGACGGGCCGAGCGTCACGGGGCCGCCGGGCGTCTCGACGCGCAGTGGCGCGGTCCGCGCCGGAATCGCAGCGAGCCGGCATGTCCGCACGCTCATGCGCCAGATGGCGGACAGCCGCTCGTCGGAGCAGCGGAACAAGCCGACGACGGGCTCGGTGGAATGCGTCCCCCGGTTCTCGAGGCGGAAGCGCCTGACCGTCACGGCCGTTCCCGGCGTGTCGAGCGCGAGGCGGACGTAGCGCACGAGGCCCTGCTGGAGCGGGGCGGCGAAGCGCCCCGCGTTCGTCACGGCGAAGAGGTCGTGTCGGCAGACGCTCGCAGGCAGGATCGGCAGGTCGACGCCGGGCCCAAGGTAGGTCGCGCGCGTCTCGCGCGTGAAGTCGCCCGTTTCGGAGAGGCCGTCTGGATGGCAGGCGTAGGAGGCTCGCACGACCGGCGCGCCGTTCACGTCGGCCGCGTCGAAAGCCGGATAGCCCCCTTCGCAGTCCGGGCCGAGGTCGAGGACGGCGACAGGGCGAGCGCCGCCCGCCGGCCACTCGAGGCGGACGTCTCGGCACGCGGCGGCCGCGGGGGCGGCCGCGAGGGAGAAGGCGGCGGCCGCGAGGGAGAGAAGCCGTCCGCGGCGGGAAAAGGTTCTGCTGCTGTCCGGCTTTCTCATGGCGTCCGTCCTTTGGTTCAGTGGATGTTGCCGCGGCTCGGGTGAGACTTCGCCTTCGGCTCGTCGAACTTGAGGAACGTCGCGAACCTGAGCGCCTCGGCGGGTATCTCCTCGCCCGTCGTGTCGGGCATGTCCTTCAGGTCGGGAGCGACGTCGTGCGTGTGGTGGAACCTGACGACGGGGTTCACGAGCGCGCGGAGCGCCTCCTTGAACGCGTCGACGCCCTCGCGCGTCGCGCAGGAGACCGCGATCGGCGTCACGCCCGTCTCCTCGACGAAGCGCGGAAGGTTCGCCTTGCCCTCCTCCGTGTCGAGCTTGTTGGCGACGACGACCGACGGACGGGCGGCGAGCTCGACGGAATACTCGTCGACCTCCCTGCGGAGGACCTCGTAGTCGCGCCACGGCTCGCGGTTGTCGGTGCCCGCCATGTCGATCACGTAGACGAGGACCTTCGCGCGCTCGAGGTGGCGGAGGAACGCGAGGCCGAGACCGACGCCCTTCGCCGCGCCCTCGATGATGCCGGGGACGTCCGCCATGCGGATCTTCGCGAAGTCGGCGTACTCGATCGTGCCGACGACCGGGTTCAGCGTGGTGAACGGATAGCTCGCGATCTTCGGCGTCGCCGACGAGAGGACGGAGAGGAGCGAGGACTTTCCGGCGTTGGGGAAGCCGAGCAGCCCCGCGTCCGCGATCGTCTTGAGCTCGAGCCGGAGGCGACGCTCCTCTGCGGCCCCCCCGGGCGTGTGCTCTGTCGGCGCCTGGTTGACGGACGACTTGAAGTGGACGTTGCCGAACCCTCCCGCGCCGCCCTTCGCGACGACCGCGACCTGGCCCGGCTCGACGATGTCGGCGACGAGAAGCCCCGTGTCGACGTCGTAGACCTCGGTGCCGGGCGGAACGGGGACGACGAGGTCCTTCCCCCGCTTGCCGTACATCTTCTGCCCCTGGCCGGGGCCGCCGTCCTGGGCGAAGCACTTCGGGTCGTAGTAGAGGGAAAGGAGCGAGTTGACGTGGTCGGACGCCTTGAAGACGACGTCGCCGCCGCGCCCGCCGTCGCCGCCGTCGGGCCCGCCGAACGCGACGAGGGCCTCGCGGCGGAACGACATCGCGCCGTCGCCGCCCTTTCCCGAGCGGACGAGCACCTCGACCTGGTCGATGAACGCCTTCGCCTTCACGTCGCCTTTCCCACCGCCCGGACGGGCTTTCCCGGCCTCACTCGCCGAACACGGCGTCGAGCGCGTCGGAAATCATGTCCACGGCGTCCTCGAGGTCCGACTCCTGGAGCGTGAGCGGCGGGAGGAACCGGACGACGTTCGAGCCCGCGACGAGCGCAAGGAGGCCCTGCTCGCGGAGGGCCGCGACGACGTCCTTCGGGTCGGCGTCGACGACAAGCCCGAGCAGCATGCCCTTCCCGCGCACCTCGAGGACCTTGTCGTACTTGTCGACGAAGGACTGGAGCGCCTCGCGGAGGAGCCCGCCGACCTCGGTCGCGCGGGCGAGGAGGTTCTCGCCCTCGATGACGCCGATCACCGCGTTCGCGGCCGCGGCCGCAATCGGGTTGCCGCCGAAGGTCGACGCGTGCGACGAGTAGCCGAAGACGTCCGCGCAGCGCTCGTTCGACACGAGCGCGCCCATCGGCACGCCGTCGGCGAGGGACTTCGCGAGCGTGAAGAGGTCGGGCTTGACGCCGTAGCCCTGCCACGCGAACCACGTCCCCGTGCGGCCCATGCCGGCCTGGACCTCGTCGACGATCATGAGGAGGTCCCTTTCGTCGCAGAGGGCGCGCACGCCCTTCATGAACTCGTCGGTCGCGGGGAGGACCCCGCCCTCGCCCTGGACCGCCTCGAGAAGGATCGCGACCGTCTTGTCGCCGACCGCGGCGCGGACGGACTCGAGGTCGTTGTAGTCGGCGTACCTGAAGCCGACGGGCAGCGGGTCGTAGCCGTCCTGGCACCACGCCTGCGCCGTCGCCGCGAGCGTCGCGAGCGTGCGGCCGTGGAAGCCCTGGCGGAACGTCACGACCTCGTAGCGCCCGCCGTTCGCCGCGCCCCACTTGCGGGCGAGCTTGATCGCCGCCTCGTTCGCCTCGGCCCCCGAGTTGCAGAAGAACACCTTGCCGCCAAGCCCCGAGAGGTCGACGAGCTTCGCCGCGAGGGCGACCATCGGTTCGTTGGCGTAGAGGTTCGAGCAGTGCGTGAGCTTCGCCGCCTGGTCCTGGATCGCCTCGACGACCTCGGGGCGGCCGTAGCCGACGTTGTGGACGCCGATGCCGGAGGTGAAGTCGTAGTAGACGTGGTTGTCGACGTCGCGGACGGTCACGCCCTTCCCGCTCGAGAGGACGATCGAGGGCGCGTAGGTGGGCATGACGACCTTGCCGTAGAGGTCGAGGACTTCCTGGTTCTTGTTGCTCATTCCGTTATCTCCGTTCCCACGCCTTCACGCGTGAATATTTCCAGAAGAAGCGAGTGCGCCATGCGTCCGTCGACGAGGTGGACCTTCTTCACCCCCGACTTGATCGCATCGACGCAGCTCTCGATTTTCGGGAGCATCCCCCCCGAGATGACGCCACCCGCCTTGAGACTCTCGACGTCGCCGAGATGGAGGGTGGAGAAAAGCGTCTGCGGGTCGTCCGGGTCCTTGAGCAGCCCCGGGACGTCCGACACCAGCGCGAACTTGCGCACCTTCAGCTCCTTTGCCAGGGCGGCGGCCGCGAAGTCGGCGTTGATGTTGTAGAGATGGCCGTCGTCGACGCCCGTCCCAAGCGGCGTCACGACCGGGACGATGCCCGCGTCGAGCATCTCGCGGACCGCGCGCGCGTCGACCGAGACGACCTCGCCCACGTAGCCCCGGTCGGGGGCGGCGATCCGCCGCGCGCCGAACAGCCAGTTGCCGTGGAGCGGGCGCGCGTTCGCGCGACGCGACTGGAGGCGCGCCACGAGGTCGGGGTTCACCACGTTGTTGAGCGTCCGCCGGACGGTCTCCATCGTCTCCTCGTCCGTCACGCGGAGGCCGTCGACGAACTTCGGCTCGTGACCCGACTCCTTGATCGCCTTCGAGATCGCCTTGCCGCCGCCGTGGACGATCACGATCTTGATGCCGACCGCGCGCATGAAGGCGACGTCGTCCATGAGGGACTCGAGGTTCCCCTCGACCTCCATCACGGAGCCGCCGAGCTTCACGAGCACGACGGACCCGCGGAAATCCTGGATGTACGGAAGGGCCTCGGTCAGGACCGACGCCTTTGCCATCGCTATGTCCATGGTATCCATAGAATGATATAGTATACCATAAATTCGCGGGGACAATGGGCAAAAAATGAGGTTCGAAGGCCCATGGGGCGAGGTCAGGGCGGAAACGCGCCGGCCGCGACCTCCTTCACGTATGCGGAAAAGGCGCCGCGGACGGCGGAGGCGAGGTCGGCGTATTTCTTTGCAAAGGACGGAACCTTCTCGTTCAGCCCGAGAAGGTCGTGCATGACGAGCCACTGCGCGTCGCACACCGGCCCCGCGCCGATTCCGATCGTCACGATCTTCAGCGCCGCGGTGATTTCGGCGGCCAGTTCGGAGGGGATGCTCTCGAGCGTCACCGCGAACGCGCCCGCCTCCTCGACGGCCTTCGCGTCCGCCAGGACCTTCGCGGCCGCCTCGCGCGTCTTTCCCTGCTTCCTGAAGCCGCCGTACTCGTTGACCGACTGCGGCGTCATGCCGACGTGCGCGAGGACGGGAATCCCCGCCGTCGTGAGGCGGCGGATGAGCCCGCACACCGACGCGCCCCCCTCGAGCTTCACGGCGTCCGCGCCCGCCTTGACGATCGCGACGGCGTTTCCGACGGCCTCGTCGTCGCCGCACTGGTACGAGCCGAACGGCATGTCGCCGACGACAAGCGCCTCCTTGGCGCCGCGCGCGACCGCCGCGACGGCGGCAAGGGTGTCGGACATGTTGACGGGCAGGGTCGTCTCGTAGCCGAGGCAGTTCATCCCCTGGGAGTCTCCGACGAGGACGATCGGCACCCCGGCCTCGTCGGCAAGGCGCGCAAAGCACGAATCGTAGGCCGTCACGCAGCCGAGCTTCGCCTTCCCCTTCGCGGCCCTCACGGCCGCCACGTTCCACTTCTTCATTTCCCCTTCTCCTTGTCCCTTTCCGCGTCGGACTCCGGCTCGACGTGTATCTTGACCATGCGCGTCTGCGCGAGGCGGCGCACGGCGAAGACGAGGTCGCTCCGGCCCTTGATCTTCGCGGCGAAGTCCTTCGCCCCCGCGACCTTCTCGCCGTTCACCTCGGTGACGAGCTCGTAGGGCTTGAGCCCCGCGACCGCCGCGGGCGAGCCGGGCTTCACGCGGGCGATGACGATGCCCGGCGCGCCGTCGTCGAACTTGAAGTAGCGGCGCACCTCGAACGTCATGTCCCTGACAGAGAGCCCGAGCGCGCGGTTGCGCGCCTTCGCCGCGTTCTGGTAGTGGACCGGCGCCGAGGCGAGCGTGACCTGGGCCTCGCGGCGCACGCCGTCCCGCGCATAGACGACCGTCACCTTCGCGCCCGCGCCGAAGCCCGTCAGGAGCTTGTTGAGCGAATTCTCGACGTCCGGCCACGGCGTAGAGGTCGGCGCATAGGACGAATCGCTCTCGAAGTAGGCCCCCCAGTCGCGCGACGAGTAGTCGTATTCCGACTCCAGCTCGCGCTCCGCCTCGGTCCCGCGGCGGACCGCGAGCAGCACGTCTCCGACCTTGAGCCCGGCCGAGGCGGCAGGCGTCCCGGGGTAGATCTCGGTCACATACGGGGGGCGGGAATAGTCCTTCATGAAGCTCTGCGCCTTCTTCTCGCGCGCAAGCGCGTCGGTAAGGCGCACGGTCTCGACGCCGAGCCAGACGAAGCGCCCGCGCTCCTCCTCCTTGCGGGGCGAGAACTCCGGGTTGAACCGCTCGCCCGCGACAAAGCGCGCGAGCTCGGACGTCGCGACGGGTTCCGTGCTTCCGCTCGACCAGCGCTCCGCGCGGAACCTGCGGCCGAGGCGCATGGTCACGAGACCCCCGTCCGCGTCGAGCACGAGCGACTGCGACTTCCTCTCGCGCCAGTCGTCCGACCCTGAGACGTGCGGCACGAAAAGCGCGCCGCGGATGAAGTCGACCCCGGAGAAACGCCCGCCGCGCGCCGTCACGACGACGCGCCCGTTCTCGTTCTCGACGGATGCGATCCACGCCGCCCGGTTGTCGAAGTCCTCCGCCGCGCCGTCGGCAAGCGCAAGCGGAGACAGCTTCCCCTTGAACGGCCCGGGAACGTCGAAGACGATTGCGTTCCACTCCGCAAGCGCGCCGACGAAGACGAGGTTCGTCGTCGATCCGTCCGGAAACGTCGCCTCGACCTTCGAAAGCCTCGCGATCTTCTCGCCGTCCAGGTCGGACGGAACGATCACCTTGTCCGCGACCGCGTAGCCGAGCGCGTCGATCTCGTTCTTCCCGCCGTCGCCGTCGTAGCGCGAGTAGAACATGCGCGAGCGCCCGCGGTTCTCCTTGTCCTCCGAATCAAGTCGGGCGAGGATGCCGAGCGTGGCTCCGGCGAGACGCTTCTCCAGCGCCGTCGCCGACTTCTCGTAGTCGTCCGCCGGGAGGCGCGTCCACTCCGTCGGCGGCACGTACTCGAACTTGCCGTCGGGCACCTCGAAGCGCGTCCCGAAGTCGAGCCAGACGGGATTGCGGTCCTTGTCGACGTAGAGCGCGTCCTTCTCACCCTTGCGGAAGATGCGTCCGGACGACGCGGAAACGCTCGTCGAGTCGTTCGTGCCGACGTTCGACGGGAAGACGGAGAGCGTGTCGCCGTTCCACCGCCAGACGAGGCGCTCGGAGGGCTCGCCCTTGCGAAAGGCAAGCGGCTTCACGCCCTTGAGCGGACGCCCGGCCTTGAGGACGACTGCCTCCGGGCTCTCGATGCGGGCGATTTCCCTCGCCGGGACCCTGTCGCCGCGGAAGGACAGCTCGATGCGGTCGAGATGGCACGCGCGGACGAACGGATCGGCGACGAGAAACTCGTCCTCGGAGATCGCGAACGCAGGAAAGCGCTTCGGCTTGGCGAGCTCGGAGATCTCGTCGCCCTTCCCCCTCTCGTCCTTCTTGTACCAGTAGGCCGCGAGGGCGACTGACGAAAGCTTGTCGGACGGAACGGCCGCCGCGAGCAGCGACGCCGCAATTACGGATAGCATGTCTCAGTCCTCCTTCTCGGTGTCTTCGGAATAGTCCAAGACGAGCGTCGTGCGGCGTCCGTTGCGCGAAATGACGATCGGCAGCCGCGTGCGCTCGGAAAGCTTCGCGACCGAGTCCTCGTAGATGGCCTTTACCTCCGCCACCGTCTTGACGGACTTCCCACCGATGGAGACAAGTATGTCCTTCTCGTGGAAGCCGCAAGTCTCCGCGTTGCCGTCCCACGCGAGGCCCGAGACGTACACGCCGCCCTCGGGCGCGAAGAACGCGAGGTCCGGGTTGTAGAAGCGGTTGATCTCCTTCGCGGTCAGGCCCCATCGCCCGCAGGCGAACTCCTCGCCCTCGACCCGGCCCTTCTCCGTCGGCGCCACGGATATCTCGAGCGGGACGCCCCCGCGCACGACCGAGAACGCGCACGGCCTCTCGAACTCCTTGCGTCCGAGGCGGCGCTCGATGGCCGGAATGTCCTCCCAGAAGCGCGCCGTCAACTTCTCGCCGTCGACCGAGACGACGAGGTCGTTGGGCTTGAGCCCCGCCTTCTCGGCGGGCGAGCCCTGCTCGACGTCGGCCACGAGCGCGCCCTCCTTCGCGTCGAAGCGGATGTTGCGCTTGAAGTCCTCGAGCGGCTGGAGCTTGAAGCCGAACCACGCCCAGTGCGCCTCGCCGTACTTGCGGAGGTCCGGCAGTATCTCGAGAATCGTCGCCGAGGGGATCGTGAAGCCCTGCGCGCCCATCAGGTTTCCGCGGGCGTTGAGACCGACGACGAATCCGTCGGTGTCGACGAGCGGGCCACCCGAGTTGCCGGGCGAGATCGCCGCGTCCGTCTGGTACCAGAGCGTGTAGTCGCCGCAGTCCTCGAGGAACCTGTCGTTGCACGAGACGATGCCCATCGAGACCGAGCGCGCAAGGCCCCACGGCGCCCCCATCGCGAGAACGACCTCGCCGACGTTGAGCGAGCGCGGCGAAATCGCCGCGACCGGGACGTCCGTCCCCCCCGGCATGTCGAGCTTCAGAAGCGCGATGTCGAGGTCCTTGTCCTTTCCGACGACCTTCGCGGAGAAAGAGCGCCCGTCCGCAAGCTGGCAGCGTATCTCGCTCGTCTTGTCGATGACGTGGTGGTTCGTGAGCACCTCGCCGTCCTTGGAGACGATGACGCCCGAACCGGACGCGACGCCCTGGCGGTTGCGCCCCGACTCCGTGTCGTTGTAGATGACGCGAATGAACACGACAGCCGGCGCGACGGCGGCTTTCGCCTCCGACACGACGGCGCGGAAGTCGGGCGTCCGCGAAATGCACCCGACAAGCGTGAACGAACACGCAAACAGCGCTGCCAGTCTTTGCTTCATGCGAATATTATACCAAAACCGCCGGCAGGGCGCGATCACCGAGCGCGCCTGGAAATGGCATGGCTATCCGCCCTGCGATGGCAGATCATTCAACACAGGGACACGCGGGCCGCCCGGTGGCCGGCCCCTACCGCCGGTGGGGCCACGCCTTCGCGAAGCCCCGCGTCCCCGCCGCTGCTGCGTCAGTGGACGAAGAGGATTTCGCGGTATTTGGGGAGCGGCCAGCGCGAGTCGTCGACGAGGGATTCGAGACGGTCGACTGTGCGGCGAAGGTCGTCCATCGCGGTGATCTGCGACTCGTGGCGGCCGCGCGCGAGAGCCTTCTCGAGCCGGTCGCACTTGACGTGCAGGTCGTCGAGGCCTGCGCCGAGCTTCGACGAGAGCGCAGTGAGGCCGCGGATGCCGAACTTGAGTCCGTCCGACTTCGCCTGCCCGAGCGCCGTCGCGAGGCGCGAGAACTCGTCCGCCACGACGGGGCGGATCATCGACCGCGCGATTTCGAGCGAGACCGTCGCCTCGATGCGGATGCGGCGGTGGTAGTCCTCCATTCCGATCTCCCAGCGCGAGAGCATCTCGGTCCGCGAAAGGACGCCGTACTTCTCGAAGAGGGCGATGTTGCGCGGGTCCTTGAGCGGCGCGAGGGCCGCCATCGTGTCGCGCAGGTTCGGGAGCCCCCTCTTCGCGGCCTCTTTCGGCCAGGCGGACGAATAGCCGTCGCCCGAGAAGATGACGCGCTTGTGCGCCTTGACCTCGTACTGGAGGAGCTTCTGGAGGTTTGCGTTGAAGTCGCCCTTCATGCCCTCGAGGCGGTCGCAGATCGCGTCGATGGACTCGGCGACGATCGTGTTGAGCGCCATCTGGCTCTGCGCGCAGTTCTGGGAGGAGCCGGGGGCGCGGAACTCGAACTTGTTGCCGGTGAACGCGAACGGCGAGGTGCGGTTGCGGTCCGTCGTGTCCTTTGGAAACGCGGGGAGCGTGTCCACGCCGACGCGGAGCGCCGCCTTGGACGTGCCATTCGTCCTCTTCGCCCCCGTCTCGATTGCGTCGAGGACGGCGTTCAGATCGTCGCCGAGGAACACGGAGATGATCGCGGGCGGCGCCTCGTTCGCGCCGAGCCGGTGGTCGTTGCCCGCGCCGGCGGTCGTCATCCGCAGGATGTCGGCGTGCATCTCGATTGCGCGGATGATCGCCAGGAGGACGGTGAGGAAGATCGCGTTTTCGCGCGGGTTGTCCCCGGGCGTGAGAAGGTTGCGCCCGCCGTAGGCGATCGACCAGTTGCAGTGCTTGCCCGAGCCGTTCACGCCCTCGAAGGGCTTTTCGTGGAGGAGGCAGACGAGCCCGTTGCTCTCCGCCGTCTGGCGCAGGACCTCCATCACCATCATGTTGTGGTCGACGGCGAGGTTCTGCCCCTCGAACATCGGCGCGAGCTCGAACTGCGCGGGGGCGACCTCGTTGTGGCGCGTCTTCGCGGGGATGCCGAGCTTCCAGAGGCGCTCCTCGACCTCGGTCATGAACTTGAGAATGCGCGGCTTGATCGCGCCGAAGTAGTGGTCGTCGAGCTGCTGGTGCTTCGCGGGCGCCGCGCCGAAGACGGTGCGGCCGGTCTGCAGGAGGTCGGGGCGCCGCATGTAGAACCGGCGGTCGATGAGGAAGTACTCCTGCTCCGCGCCGAGCGTGACCTCGACGTGCGCCTTCGGCTGGCCGAACATGCGCATGAGACGAACGGTCGCCTTGGAGACGGCCTGGATCGACCGGAGGAGCGGGGTCTTCATGTCGAGCGTGTCGCCGGTGAAGGAGCAGAACGCGGTCGGGATGCAGAGGGTCGCGCCGTTCTCGTGGCGCTTGACGAACGCGGGGCTGGTCGGGTCCCACGTCGTGTAGCCGCGCGCCTCGAAAGTCGAGCGGAGCCCGCCCGACGGGAACGAACTCGCGTCGGCCTCGCCGCCGATCAGGTTCCTCCCGGAGAATCGCTGGACCGCCTGGGCGGGGCCCGTCGGCTCGAGGAAGGCGTCGTGCTTCTCGGCCGTTCCTCCGGTAAGTGGCTGGAACCAGTGGGTGAAGTGCGTCGCGCCCTTCCCGATCGCCCAGTCCTTCATGCCGGACGCGACCGCGTCCGCGATGGACGGGTCGAGGGGCCTGCCCATGCGCATCGTCGCCAGCAGCTTCGCCGCGACGGCCTTCGGCAGGAACTCGCGGATCGCCTTCTCGGAGAAGACGTCCTCGCCATAGCTCTTCAGCAGTTTCTCGCTCATAGTGGCCTCACTCCCCGACCAGGTCCGCGGACAGGTCGTCGACGACGGACTCCGACAGCACGAAAACGGCGTCGGACGCGCCGACGGTCGCGAAGCGCCCGCCCTCCGTCCGATCGCCGACAAGGATGTTCCGGCGGATCGCATCCTCCCTCTCGATGTCGATCGCCACGACGAAGCTCGGCGCGTCGAGTCCGTAGGCGCTCAGGTCGTCGGCCGACACCTTGAGCTTCACGACGCGGGCGGCCACGAGCGGCGAGACGGCGCCAAGCACGCGCGCAACGCCCTTCTCCGAGACCGTTCCGGGCACGGCCGAGGACTCGACGTTCCACGCGCGGCGGTCGCGGTCGTAGACGACAGACGCCGTCCGGTTCGTGTCCTCTCCCGTCACGGACAGCCGCCTGACGGACGCCGGGTCGATCTTCAGGATCTCGGGGCTCCGCAGCCCCTCGAGGCGGAAGCCGGCGCCGAGCGCGCGCCGCGCGACCTTCACCTTCCGTTCGTCCGACCCGACGGAGACCTCGACGCCCTCCTCGTCCGCGTCGCCGCCCCGAAGCGCGAGCACGGCGGCGACAAGCGCCTCGACTGCCGTCGAGGACGCCTGCGCCGAGACGGGCGAATCCATCCGCCAAGAGCCGTCCTCGCCCCTCGCGAGCAGGCAGGAGACGCCGCCGTCCGTCAGCGACAGGCCCGTCACCTGCGACGGCTCGTAGGGGAAGAGCCGTGCGTCGGCGAACGCCGAGTTGCCGAGGGATGACTGGTCCTTGAGCGCGGCGTCGACCGTGACGACCGCCGTGCCGTTGTGGACGAGCGCGTAGACGAGGCCCTCCTTCGCCTCGCCGCCGAAGGAGATGCGAAGGTCGGAGCCGTCCAGCCCCTTGAGCGCGACGGTGACGGCGCTCTCGCCGTCGAGCCCGTAGCTCGCGAGGAGCGCGGAGGAGGCTTCGTCGACCTCGTTCGAGACGCCGGTCGGCCAGACGAAGTCGACCGCGCTCGCGCCCATGATGTCCGTGAGGAGCTTCTTGATCCGCGAGGAGGAGGCGGGGCCGGCGGTCGGATCCGTCATGAGCCATCCGTCGCCCTCGCGGCGGAAGCGGAGGAACTCGCCGCCGCGCTTCACGTCGAAGGCCGCGACGGACTCCTCTCCGGAGAGGAAGAGTCGGCGGCGGCGGAAGCCGTCCGTCGGCACGTCGACGGCGGACAGCGCGTTGGAGGGCGCGACGAAGACCGCGCCCACGCCCTCGACCGCGGCATAGACGCCCGAGCCGGACGGCGTCGCGGCGCCGAATCCGATCGTCGTCTCGTCCGCGGCCGAGCGGATGCGCACGCGCAGGCGCGGCGGCGCGAGGCCGAAGTCGGCGCGCGTGCGCCCGAGCTTGAGGAGCTCCTGGTCGCCGAGCATGTCGTCGACGGGCCCGTAGGCGAGCGTGTCGAGGAGCCGCAGCACGACGGACTCGTCGACGCTGCCGGCGAACGGCTCGACGAGGCGCCAGCTGCCCGTTCGGGCCAGAAGCGACTCGACCGCCCCGTCGCGCGAGATCTCGACCGCCGTCACCTCGACCTCGGGAATGGTCAGGAGGCTCGCGCGCGGGACGAGCGCCGTCTTCTGCGAGCCGTCGAGCGCCAGAAGGAGGTGCGCCGCCGAGAGGAGGGCGATGCCGACGAGGAGCCAGACGATGACGCGCGTGTTCTTCATGTGCGGCGCCTCCTTCTCGCCGCGACGGCGGCGAGGACGAGAAACACGGCGAGCGGCACCGCGCCCGCGACGACGGCGGCGAACCGGACGCGGCCCTCGCGGTCGAATCCGGTCACGAGCGCGTCCGACTCGGCGCCGCTCGCGACGGAGGCGTCCGTTCCCGAGAGGTAGGCGACGCAGTTGAGGAAGAAGTCGCGGTTCGCGTTCGCGCGCGCGGCGAGCTGGCCGTTCATCACGAATCCCGCGTCGCCGATGGACACGATGCGCGTCGGGCGGATCGAGAGGTCCGCTCCCGCGCCGGCGCCGCGCTCGACCGCCGCGGCGACGACGGCCGTGCCGGCCTTCGCGAGGGGCGTGAACTCGATGCGGTCCGCGCCGGAACCCGTCTCGGCGGCCGCGGAGGGCATGAAGCCGACCGGACGCTCGAGGACGATGCGCGAGCCGTGGAGCGGCTTCGAGATCGCATGTTCGGAGAACTCGCCGACGATGACGTCCGTCCCCGTGAGCGTGCGCGTGCCCGCCGTCGAGACCGACGCCGGACGGACGCCCCAGCCGGGGAGGATCTGCGCGACGCCGCCCGACTCGGCCGCCGCAAGCAGGACGAGGAGCCGCCCGCCCGCGCGGAGATACGCGTCGAGGCGCCCCGTCTCGGCGCGCGAGAAGTCCTCCTTCGCGCCGGCGACGACGATGAGCGCGCAGTCGGACGGGATCGGCGCGTCGCCCGCAAGGTCGATCGTCGCGTTGCGGTAGCCCTCGCGCGAGAGGTCGCGGGCGATGTCGCTCATGCCGAAGGAGCCGTAGTCGTCGGTCGACGACTCGCCGTGCCCCACGGTCCAGTAGACGTTGCGGCGCTGGGGCGGCATCGTGAGCCGCTGGATCGACGACGCGCAGATGCGCTCGCCGTACCCGTCCGCGAACGGAAGGACGACCGTGCGGCGCCCCTTCTCGAACACGAGGCTCCCCTCCGGCGCGCCGAGGCGGACGAGACGCTCGGCCGGGCCGAGATCCCAGTGCGGATCGACGAACCGCAGTTCGATGCGGAGCCCCCCGAGGGACGCCGACTCGCGCTGGAGCGCGCGCAGGAAGCGTCCGAGCGGACGGAAGCGCGCGTCCTTCCGCGACAGGAAGCAGGTCGCCGTCATCTCGCCGTGCGCCTCCGCGAGGATGCTGCGCGTCCGCGCCGAAAAGCCAGCGTCGACATTGCCGACCGGGACGTCGAGCTTCATGTCGAGCCGCTGGACGAACGCGACCAGAAGCCCGGCGAACACGAAGGCGAGCGCGACCGCGAAGAACGTCGACGACCTGAGCGGACGCCCGCCGCGCCCGGAAAAGCGGCAGAGGGCCACGTTCTTCGACGCGGCGAAGAGGAAGAGCGACGCGAGGACGAGATACGAGAGGACCGTCCCCGACGAGAAGAGGCCCGACGCCATGTCGACCGCGTGCACGTCGAGCGGCATCTCTCCGAAGGCCGTTCGCCCCTGCGGCGCCCAGGCGAGAATCGCGGCCCATCCGCCGCGCGGGATGCCGACGAGCAGCATCAGCGACGCGCACGCCGCCGTCGCCGCGTGGCGGAACGCCGAGCTCATGGCGACCGACACCGCGCACCAGAGCGAGCCCTGGACCAGGAGCGCGAGAAAGGCCGGGCAGAACCCGAGGACGCCGACCCCCTCGAGCGCGGACGGCGCGAGGACGCGGAGCGCGGCGACCGCCGACGCGAAGGAGAGGAACGTCGCGAACGCAAGCGACGTGAAGACGCCGAGGAACTTTCCGAACGTGAGGTCGCGCTCCTTGACCGGCGCCGTCAGGAGGAGGTCGATGCGCCCGGACTGGCGCTCGTCGCTCCAGACGTCCATCGCGAGGACGGCGGCGAGGACCGGCAGGAACGGCGAGACGCTCGCCGCCCAGACGGAGGCGATCGGAAGCCGGCCCCCTTCCGCCGCCTCGAGGTCGAGCGAAAAGAGGACCGCGCAGGCCGCGAGAAAGCCGCCGACGGCAAAGGCCGTGGAGTAGAGGCTGCGGATGCGGCCGAGGGTGCGCCGCCATGTCACGCGGACGGGGCTCACGACGCACCCCCCTTCAGCGCGGCGTCGAGCCGGGCGCGGAGGACCGCGCGGTCGACGCCCGCAGCCGGAACGGCCGACGAGATCACGCCGTCGCGGAGGACGAGGAATCGGGTCGCCCACCGCGCAAGGTCGTCGAGCTCGTGCCCCGTGGCGATCACCGCGGAAAACGCGGCCGCGGCGGAGATGATCGCGCCGGCCGACTCGCGCATCTCGCCGTCGAGCCCCGCGAGGAGGTCGTCGAGGAGGAGGACGCGCGGACGCAGCAGAAGCGCGTCCGCGAGCGCCACGCGCTTCTTGAGCCCGGCCGAGAGCCCGCGGATCGGGGCGCGCAGCAGGTCGGCCACGCGGCACATTTCGCACGCCTCGTCGACGCGGCGGCGGATGCGCTTCGGTATCTCGCCCTTCAGCGCGGCGCGGTAGCCCAGGAACTCCCTGACCGTCATGTCCTCGTAGAGCGCGACGCGCTCGGGCAGGTAGCCGAGCTGGCGGCGGTATCTGAGCGGACGCGCAAGCGCGTTCTGCCCGTCCACCATCACAACCCCCGAGTCGGGCGCCGCGAGCGTCGCGAGAACCCTGAGGAGCGTCGTCTTTCCCGCGCCGTTCGCGCCGACGACGCACACCGCCTCGCCCGGCGAGACGACGAACGAAACGTCCCGCAGGACCGGCTGGCTGCGGTAGGTGAACGCGATGTTGCGCACTTCAAACATGGTTTCCAATATTATAGCAAAAAAGCGGCGTTCCGAGCGTCAGCCGCCCTCCGTCCGCCGGGCGGCGAGGAAAGCCGCCGCGTCAGCCGGGCAGTACGCGCTGAGAATCGCGTGCGCGACGGGCCTCTCCCCGTCCAGCACGGCGCAGTCGAAGCTCGCCGACTCCCCGTCGCTGAACTCGTTCCGCGACCGGACGAGGTAGCGCCGTCCGACCTCGAACGCGGGCACGTCGAGCGAGAGCCGGCGCGTCCCGAGAAGGAACCCCGGACGAGCGGGCCGTCCGGGCGACGCGATCCGGTCGAAGATCCCCGCCAGGGCTGCGGACGCCTGCGCCATCAGCTCGACCGCGACCCAGTTGCCGTTCCACCCCTCGCGGATCGTCGCCGCCGCGACAAGCTCGCGCCCCGTCTCGTCGAACGAGACGATGCCGTCGAGCAGCACCATCGGGGGACGGTGCGGGAGGATGTCCTCAAGCCGATAGGACGACGCTGGCATTCGAACCTCCGAAGGCAAAGCTGTTCGAGAGCGCGGTCCGGACCGACCCGCCCGCCGCGAGAAGCCAGCAGATCGCCGCCTCGACGGCTCCCGCCGCCCCGAGGCAGTGTCCGGTCAGCGACTTCGTCGACTCGATCCGCGGCAGATCCGCCGCGCCGAACACGCGACGGACGGCCTTCACCTCCATCGCGTCGTTCGCCTGCGTCCCGGTCCCGTGGAGATTGACGTAGTCGACGGCGGACGGCGCGACCCCCGCGTCCGCCAGCGCCGCGCGCATCGCCGCCTCCGCGCCGAGGCCCTCCGGGTCGGGGGCCGTCGCGTGGTAGGCGTCCGAGCTCTCTCCGACGCCGGCGAGCCGCACGGGCCCGTCGCCGCGAGCGAGCGAGAAGAGGGCGACGCCCTCGCCGAGGTTGATGCCGTCGCGGTCCGGCGCGAGCGGCCGGCACCGCCCCTCGCTGAGCGCGCCGAGCGCGTGGAACCCGTTCATCGCGAACCGGCAGCGTCCGTCGACGCCTCCTGTCACGACGGCGTCGCAGACGCCGAGGGCGAGAAGCCGCCGCGCCGCGCCGAACGCCTTCGCCGCGCTCGAGCAGGCCGTCGAGACGACGTAGGCGGGGCCGGCGGTCCCCAGCCACTTCCTGAGGCAGGCCGCGGGCGTGCCGAGCTCGATCATCGAGAAGTCGAGCGCCGCCGGCTTCTCGCCGCGGTCGAGCCATTCGTCGACGAAGCGCTCGGCCTCGTCGATGCCCGTGTTGCTCGCGCCGAGGACGATTCCGACGCGGTCCGCGCCATAGCGCGCGACAAGCGCGTCGAGCCGCGCGCGGGACTCCACGACGGCGAGCGCGAGGAGACGGTTCGTCCGCGTGTCGTGGCGCGGGTCGCCGACCGGGGGGAGCTCGCCCGGAACGGATCCGAACCAGATGCGCCGGCCGGGGATGTCGCCGCCGATCTCGGACATCCCGGGCGCGCGCCCGGCGAGGAGGTTCTCCAGCGTCTCGGCCTTCCCGCGTCCGAGGGCGGAGGCCGTGTAGAGGCAGTCGACGGCGAAGGTCATTTCGCGGCGGAGGCGAGAAACGCCGAGGCGTCGGCCATCGCGCGGTCGGTGAGCGCGGTCAGGCACCAGCACTGGATCGCGTTCGCCGAGGTCGTCTCGGAGGAGAACGGGCTGAAGACGGGGATCGGGCCCCAGACGACCGCCTGGTAGCGCTCGGCGTAGTCGTGGTGCATCAGGAGCCTTCCGGACGCCACGTCGTAGATCCTGAGCTTCGCCGACCAGGCCTGCACGCCGTAGTCCGCCGTCAGTCCGGAAAGGAGGACCCACGCGGCCTCGACGGCGCGGTCGCCGTCCGTGACGGAGGGGCCAGAGAACTTGACCTCGACGCGGTAGACGGGCTTTTCCGTCTTGAGGTTGAACCCGTTCGACTCGAGGATGTCCGTCGCGCGGTCGATGAACGCCGATGTCGCCCGCGTCTGCGGCACGTACGTCTCGGTCGCGACCGTCGTCGCGTGCCCCCAGTAGCCGCGGCGGTAGTAGGTCTCGTAGCCGTAGACGGGGACGTAGGTCGTGATGGCCGCCTCGAAGCCCGCAAGCTGGACGTTGACCTCGCGTTCGCCGGCGGCGGACATCTGGACGGCGGGATACTCGGTCTCGTACAGAGTGAAGCAGCCCGCGCAGGCCGCGAGCGCGGCCGAAAGAACGATGCGTTTCATTTTTTCCTCAGCTCCCTTGCCCTTTCGAGCACCTGGTTCGACATCTCCTTCCTGCCGAGGCGGCGGAGGCACATGCCGTAGTTGAACACTGCCGACGGGTCCGTCGGGTCGATGACCACCATCGACTCGTAGCATTTCGCCGCGGCCGACACGTTGCCGATGCGGAGAAGCGCGCCGGCGTTGCGCGCGAGCCTGTCGAGACGCTCCAGCAGCATCGGGTCGCGCGGGTTGCGCTTCATCGCGCGCGACCACGCCTCCGTCGCGTCGTCCGGCCGTCCGGCCTCGCCGAGGAGTTCGCCCTCGATGACGAGACGGCGAACGACCTGCATCGAGCGGATTTCCGCCATCGTCTCGCGGTAGATGTCGTCGTCGACGTCGCCGCGCGCGATCCAGTCCACGCCCGGGACCTCCTTCGTGACGAAGCACGCGGGGCGCACGGCGGACGAGAGGTCGCCCGCCTTGAACGCGTCCGCCGTGGAGCCGAGGTCGCCGACATAGCTCGCGAACACGTCGGAGAGCGCCGTCGCCTTCGCCTCGGCCAGGACCTCGAACGCCTCCTCGCGCGCGAACACGTCCAGCACCTCGTCGAGCCCGAGCCGGCGCGGCGCGCGGCGCCCGACGAGCGTCCACTCGTCCGAGGACGGCATCCACAGGTGCGCAGACGGACACGGAAACGCCTCGACGGCCCCTTTGAACGCGGCCGCCGGCATGTCCCGCACGTCGATCCGCCAGACGAGCACGCCCTCCTCTCCGACGCGCTCCGCCGCGCGGGCGAGCGCCTTCGCGTCGGGCCGTCCGGCGAGGAACACGACGTCGAACGTCGTTCCGTCCGCCGCCGCGTTCGAAACGCAGCCGATGCCGAAGGCCGAGAGGAACGGGCGGAACTCCTCCGCCTTCGCGTCCGCGAGAAGCGCGGAGGACGCGGACGGGTTCTCGATCGCAGCAATGCACGCGGCCGCGATCCTGACGGGGCGGAACGCGCCCTCCTCGCCCTCCGCCTTCTCGGAACCGCCCTTCCCGCACCCGGCGACGGCGAGGAGGAGGGCAAGCGCGGCGAGCGCGCGGCGGATCGCCTCCACGCACTTCGGGACGACGCCGCGGCGGCGCGCGACGGCCGCCGCGGCGCGCGCGCCGAGCCCTCCGTCGTCTTCAAGCGCGCGGCGCACGAACGCGCCGAGCTCCGCCTCGTCCCGCACCTGCACGATCGCGTCCGCCGCGAGCAGGTCGCTCATCACCGGGCGGAAGTTCTCGGTGTAGGGGCCGACGGCGGTCGGCTTGCCGCACAGGCACGGCTCGATCATGTTCTGGCTTCCGTGCGCGCAAAGCGACTTCCCGACGAACACGACGTCGGCGATGCCGTAGAGCCCCATCAGCTCGCCCGTCGTGTCCGCGAGGTAGACGGGTGCGTGCGCGCCCATGTCGCCGGTGCTTGCGCCCGGCGAAGCCGGGCTGGTGCTGGTTGCCGGGATGCGGCTTCTCCGAACGCAGGGGAACCCGGCGGATTTGATGTTCGCCTCTATCGCGTCGGCCTTCTCGAAGTGGCGCGGCGCGATGACGAGAAGAGGGGCGCTTGGTGCTTGCGCGCCTTCGGTGCCGGTGCGGAGGAGGTCGGAGTAGATGCGAAGGAGGGCTTCGTCCTCGCCCGGCCAGGTCGAGCCGCCGAGGAGGATGCGCCCGGGGCCGATCCACTCGCGCAGCTCCCTCTCTTTCGCCTCGTCGCGGCGGGCGACGTCGAACTTGAAGCTTCCGGACACCTCGACGACGCGCGGCGGCGCGCCGGCGTCGAGAAGCCGCCTCGCGTCGAGGTCGGACTGCGCGAAGATGCGCGCGAACGAGGAGAGGACGTCGCCGAAGAACCACCGCGCCGCCCTGTAGCGCGGCGCGCTGCGGTCGCTCACGCGCGCGTTCACGAGGAAGACGGGGATGCGTCGGCGGCGCGCCGCCCAGATGAAGTTCGGCCAGATCTCGCTCTCGGTGAGAACGACCGCGCGCGGGCGCACGGCCGCGAGCGCGCTCCCGACGAAGTTCGGGAAGTCGAGCGGATTGTAGACGAGGACATCCCTCCCCGCGACTTCCTTCTCGGCCATCTTCCATCCGGTCGAGCTCGTCGTCGAGAAGCAGAACCTGACGTCCGGCTCCGCCTTGCGCCATTCGCGCATGAGCTGCCCCGCGACCTGGACCTCGCCGACCGAGACGGCGTGGATCCAGACGAACCCGCCCTCCGCGAGCGCGCGGCGGACCCCCTCGGGGTAGAGCGCAAGGCGGTCGCCCAGCCGCGCGGCATATCCGCCGCGCCGGAGCATGCGGAGGAGGAAGCCGGGCAGGAGGAACGGATAGACGATCGCGAACAGCAGGTTGTAGAGGGCCTTCTTCAGCATTGCGCCACTTGCCGCCTCACATCCTCGTGTTTGCGGGAATGCTTTCCCTCACGCCCGTGCCGCAGCCGACGACGGAACCCGCGCCGATCGTGATCCACGACATGGTGGAGGCGTTGGCGAAGAAGGAGACGTTGTCTTCGACCCTGACGCCCGCGGCAACGACCGTTCCGGGGCCCATGTTCACGAAGTCGCCGAGGCGCGCGTCGTGCCCGACGACGCTGTTCGCGCCGACGATGACGAAGCGACCGAGCTCCGCGCCGACCTGAACGACCGCGCCGGCGGCGATGAACGCGCCCTCGAGGAAATCGGTCGTCGGGGAGATCTGCGCCTTTGGGTCGATGATCGCCGGGAAGTCGTGGCCGCACAGGCGCTTCGCGATGTCGGCGCGCTTCGCGTTGTTGCCGACCGCGATGAAGACGGACGCGCCGGGATAGTCGCGCGACGCCTGCGCAATCGTGCCGAGGATCGGGTAGCCCTCGAAATTGTCGCCCTTCTTCCACTTGGGGTCGTCGTCGGCGTAGCCGATGATGTTCCACTGCGGCTGCTGCGAGAGCGAATTGACGCGCTCGACCGTCCAGACCGCCTCGCGGCCGAAGCCGCCCGCCCCTACGATGAAAAGGTCTCTCATGGGATTTCTCCTTCTTGTGCCGCCATTATACCATAAATTCGCCCGCCCTGCCTTGGCATTTCGCGCCACGCGCAAGTTTGGTATAATAGCGCCGTGAAAAGAGCACTCGAATCCCTTGCCGTGGTCGCCGCCGCCCCGCTGTGGGTTCCGGTCGCCGCGCTCGTCGCGCTGGCGGTCCTCGTTCTGGACGGACGCCCGGTCCTCTTCCGCCAGGAGCGCGCGGGACGCGGCGGGCGCGTCTTCACGATGCTCAAGTTCCGCACGATGCGCGAGGGAGCCGGGACGGACGCCGCGCGCCTGACGCGGCTCGGACGCCTCCTCCGCGCGACCTCGCTCGACGAGCTGCCGCAGCTTCTGCACGTGCTCTCCGGGAAGATGGCCCTCGTCGGCCCGCGTCCGCTTCCCGCGGCGTATCTGCCGCGCTACTCGCCGGAGCAGGCGCGCCGCCACGAGGTACGGCCCGGCATCACGGGATGGGCGCAGGCGAACGGTCGCAACGCGCTCTCGTGGGAGGAGAAGTTCCGCCTCGACGTCTGGTACGTCGACAACCGCTCCCTCCTCCTCGACCTCAAGATCCTCCTCCTCACCGTCTTCAGGGCGGCGAGCCGGGACGGCATCAACCATCCCGGCTCGGACACGATGGAGGAATTCCTCGGCTGACCGCCGCGCGCGGTCAGCGGTCGAACTTCGGCGGCTGCGGGCGCGGGGGAAGCGCGAATCCAGGCTGGAGCCTCTCGAAGCAGAGCGCACGCCATTCGCCGGACGCGGGCTCCGTTTCCGGCGCCCCTTCGCCCTCGGCGGCCTCCTCCCCCGCGGCCGCAGGCGGCGGGAAGGCGACGTCAATGCGGACTTCGTAGATCTCGTCCGAGGCGCCGGCGCCCCACACGACGTAGCCGGACGGCAGTTCCTGCACGGCGGGCTCGTCGGAGATCTTGACGCCCGTCGCCTCCTCGACGGCCTTCACGCGCTCGCCCCAGATGGCCGCGCGGTCGGACGTCGCGTCCGCGGCGAAGACGCCCGTGGCGAGCGTGGCGAGCCGGCCGTCTTCGGACTCGAACGCGCGCGCGCCCTCGCCGAAGAGCGGGACGCCCCTCTTCTCGCGGAGCTTCTCGACGACGGCGTGGTTCTCGTCGAGCGTCCTCTTCTTCGCCTCCTTCCAGGCCGCGAACGCCTTGCGGTACGTGTACTCGGCGAGGCGCTCCTCCTGCGCGGGAACGGGCTCCCACTGTCCGCAGCCAGGGCGGTTCTTGTCCTGGATGTCGAGCATGCAGGACCAGGTTCCGTCGCCTTTCTGCCCGACGAGGCACATCACGCGCAGGCGGAGGTACTCGGCGACCCAGCACCTGTCGAAGTCGTGGAAGCGCTTCGGGGAGAACTTCTCGCCGACCGTCTTGCGGAGGTCGGCGAGGGCGGCGAGGGCCGAGGCCTCGTCCTTGTGGTAGGAGGAGAAGTAGGTCTCGCTCGTCTCCCACACCTTCTTGTCCTCGTTGAAGTGCGAGATGAATCCGTTCACGCCCTTCCTCCCGAAGTTCTCCGCTTCCTTCGTCCAGGTGACGAACCAGGGCTCCTCGACCGACTTCGCGTAGCCATCGGGCACCTTCTCGAACGACTCGCTCGGCGTGATGACGCCGGCGGCCGCGACGAGGGCCGTCTCCTCGGCGCTCACCGGATACGCCTCGCAGACGCTCAGCACGCGGGCGGGGACCCAGTTCGTGACGCCCGGCCCGGTCGTGAAGAACATCTTGTCGTCGTCCTGGAGGTCGGCGCCCTTGTAGCCGAACCTCTCGGCCTCCTTCTGGCATCCGGCGAACAGCGCCGCCGCGGCGGCAACAATCATCAGCTTTTTCATTTCGTTTCTCCTTTCAAAGGACCTTCTTGATGCGCTTGACGGCCTCGAGGACGTTCTCCCGGGAATTGAACGAGGAGATGCGGATGTAGCCCTCGCCCGCGCGGCCGAAACCGGCGCCAGGAGTCGTCACGACGTTGGCCTCCTTGAGGAGGCGGTCGAAGAAGGCCCAGCTGTCGCCCTTGACGTTGACCCAGAGGTAGGGCGAGTTGCCGCCGCCCGAGACCTCGTACCCGAGCGCGGCGAGCGCCTCCTTCATGAGGCGTCCGTTCTCGAGGTAGAAGTCGACCGTCGCCCTCGTCTGCGCCTGCCCCTCTGGCGAGTAGATCGCCTCGGCTCCGCGCTGCGTCACGTAGCTCGCTCCGTTGAACTTCGTCGTCTGGCGGCGCGTCCACATCGGACGCAGCTCGACGGGAGAGCCGTCCGACGCGTAGGCGACAAGCCCCTTCGGGACGACGGTGTAGCCGCAGCGGACGCCGGTGAAGCCCGCGGTCTTCGAATAGCTGCGGAACTCGATCGCGCACGTGCGCGCGCCTTCGCACTCGTAGATCGAGTGCGGGATGCCGGGCGTGCGGATGAACGCCTCGTAGGCGGCGTCGAAGAGGATGAGGGACCTGTGCTCGTTCGCCCAGTCCACCCACCTCTGGAGCTGCTCCTTCGTCGCGACAGCGCCCGTGGGGTTGTTCGGATAGCAGAGGTAGACGACGTCTGCGCCGTCCGCGGCCTCGGGACGCGGGACAAATCCGTTCGACGCGTCGCACGTCAGGTACACGAGCCCGCCGTAGCGTCCGCCCGCGTTCGCGCCGGTGCGCCCGGCCATCACGTTCGTGTCGACGTAGACGGGATAGACCGGGTCGCCGACCGCGATCCTGACGTCGGGCCCGAACAGCTCCTGGACGTTGCCGCAGTCGCACTTTGCGCCGTCCGAGACGAAGATCTCGTCCGCCGCGATGTCGACGCCGCGGTCCTGGAAGTCGGCCTTCGCCGCCTTCTCGCGCAGGAACGCGTAGCCCTGCTCGGGGCCGTACCCGTGGAAGTTCTCGCGCGTCGCCTCGTCGTCGACGGCCCTGTGCATCGCCTTGACGACGGCGTCGCAAAGCGGCTCCGTGACGTCGCCGATGCCAAGCCGGATGACCTTCGCGGACGGATTCGCCGCCTGGTGCGCGGAAACGCGGTGCGCGATCTCGGTGAACAGGTAGCTCGCCTGGATCTTCGAGTAGTTTTCGTTGACGTGTAGCATGGCTGAGAGGTTGAGATGTTGAGGGGTTGAGATTACAGGCTGTCGCGTTCGGTCTTCCTGAGCCGCGGCAGGTAGCCGTCCATCGCGGCAAGCGAGACGAGGAAGAGCGTCAATACGGCCGGCGAGCGCAGCGGACAGTCGCCGAAGCCGTGGACAAACGTGGCGGCGGCCGTCGCGAGGATGCAGAAGACCGGCGCAGGGAGGACGAAGACCTGGATCGGCTGCGGCGGCTGCCGCTTCGTCGGGATGAACCGGACCGAATCGACCATCGCCCGCCAGATCCGCCCGAGCGGCCAGAGGAGCAGGAGGACGACCGACGCGAGAAGTCCGAACCCGACGAGCCCGTGCTCGGCGAGGAACTGGAGGTAGTCGTTGTGGACGTTCATGCCGCCGACGGTCTGGAGCTCGCGCAGCTCCCTGTCGGTCATGTACTGCATGCAGTAGTGCTTGTAGCCCCATCCGCCGACGCCGAAGAGGAAGTGGTCCTTCCAGATCTCCGTCGCGACGCGGACGTGGTACTGGCCCTTTCCGGTCACGCGGTCGAGGACCTCCGTCGTGTTGAGCGTGTTCACCTCCCGCTGCAGGTCGGCCGGCATGAACATCACGGCGCAGAGGGCGATCAGGGCGAGGACGGGCACGCTGAGCGCGCCCGCCTTCACGCGCTGCGCCCTCTTCATCTTCGAGAAGGTGCAGATGAAGGTGTGGAGGAAGAACAGGATCGCGAGGACCGTGACGAGGATTACCGCCGCGCGGGAGAGCGTGTCGAGCGCGCAGAAGAAGAAGATCGCCGCCGGGATGAGAAAACGGTGCCGCTTCCAGAACTGCCCGCGGACGGCCGGACGCTCGTCGCCGTGGCGGTGGTGGCCGTGGCCGGCCGTCTCGGCGGACGCGCCGTGCGCCGCCGTCTTCGCGACGACCTCCTCGCGGCCGGGCTCGTCGAGTCTCCAGCGCCACAGCCCGACGGACAGCCCGAACAGCGTCGTAAAGTAGTCGCCCGCCATGTTCGGATAGCCGAACGTCGAGAAGAAGTAGGCGTTGATGTCGTCGTACCAGAGCGGGCCCTTCGCGTCCGTCACCTGCTGGACGGCGCCGAGCGCGCCGAGCGCGAGGCCGTTCCACACGACCATCTCGAGGAGCGTCCGCTTGCCGCGCTTCAGGAGCGCGTGCTTCGTCGCGACCGTCGCCGCCAGCGCCGGCACGAACCACATCACCACGTTCAGGTGCTCGATGCGGTCGACGCAGAACGGGAAGAACGGGATCGGCGGACGCGGATCGGCCCCCGCCTGGATCGCGGGGTAGTCGCAGACGGGGCAGAGGCCCTTGTTGAGGAAGGGGACGAGGAGGAGGACGACGAACCCGAGTGACACCCAGACAAGGGGGTCCCTGCGCATCGCCTCCCAGACGCGCGAGCGCGCCTCGTACGTCGTCTCTCCCTCGTGGCGCTGCGGAAAGCAGACCGTCGCCTCGAGGAGGAGCGCCGTCAGCCAGGGCATGACGGGCGGAAGGAACTCGCCGCGGATTCCGCCAAACAGCCAGGCGAAGACCGCGCACACGGCGAACACGTGGAGCACCGCGACGTTATTGTAGAGAAACCGCATATTCCATCACCTTTCCGACGGCGTCCGCCTCGGACACCTTGCAGACCTGCCGGCCCCTGACGTAGAGGAGGAACTCGCCGTCGCCCCCGCAGAGGGCGATGTCCGCGCCCTTTGCCTCGCCGGGGCCGTTTACCGCGCAGCCCATCACCGCGACGCGCGGCAGCCTCGCGCCGTCCTTCGCAAGCGTCTCGAGCGCGATCTCGACCTGGGAGGCGACGTGCATCAGGTCGACCTTCGTGCGGCCGCACGTCGGGCACGAGGTTATCGCGGGGCCGGGTTCGCGCAGTCCCAGCGCGCGCAGGATCTCCATTCCGACCCTGACCTCCTTCTCGGGCTTCGCCGTAAGCGAGACGCGGACCGTGTCGCCGATCCCCTCCGAAAGCAGGATGCCGAGCGCGACGGAGTTCCGCACCGCGCCGGGGAGGAGCGTGCCCGCCTCCGTGACGCCGACGTGCAGAGGGCAGTCCGTCCGCTCCGCGAGCAGGCGGTACGTCGCGACCGTCTCAAGGACGTTCGACGCCTTTGCGGAAACGACGACGTCGCGAAAGCCCTCGTCCTCGAGGAGCTTCAGGTGCCCGAGCGCGGACCGGACAAGCGCCTCGGGAACGCCGATGCGTCCCGCGTCGAGCTCGCCGCGCAGCCCCTTCTCGAGCGAACCGAGGTTGACGCCGATGCGAATCGGCACCTTCTTCGCCTTCGCCGCGCGGACGACGGCCTGGACGCGGTCGCGCGACCCGATGTTGCCGGGATTGATCCGGAGCGCGTCCGCGCCCGCCTCGATCGCCGCAAGCGCGCAGAGATGGTCGAAATGGATGTCCGCGACGAGCGGGAGCGGAGAGCGGCGCTTCACCTCGCCGAGCACCCTCGCCGCATCGGCGTCGGGAACCGTCAGCCGGAAGATGTCGCAGCCGATCTCCGCGCAGGCGCGGACCTGCTCGGACAGCGCGTCCGCGTCGTGGGGGTCGGCGTTCGCCATCGACTGCACGCTCACCGGGGCCCCGCCGCCGACGGCAACGGAACCGACCTTGACCGCGCGCGTCTCCGAGCGGACCGTCATTCCCCTTCCGCCTCCGTCGCCGCCGCAGGCGCCTCGGCCGCCTCCACGGCGTCGGGCTTGTAGGTGTGGATGCGCCAGCTGCGCTGCGCGTCTCGGAAGATGAGGATCGACATCGCGCAGAGAAGGAGGACCATGAACGCCGTCGAAAGCGCGGACACGACCTTCTCGGGGACGCGCCGGCGGAAGACGAGCGCGACGAGCGCGAACATGACGAGCCCGCCGTCGAGGACGGGGATCGGCAGGAGGTTGAGGACGGCGAGGTTGACGTTCAGGAACCGCAGGAACCCGACGCCGTCCCAGAAGTCGCGCCGGACCGACCGGTAGATGCCCTCGACGATCATCTGCGGACCGCCCAGCGCCTTCGCCGTGTTCTTCGCCTCCTTCGGCGTGACGAGCCCCTTCAGGACGCGGAAAATCGACCCCGCGTCCCATGCAAGCTGGCGGAACGGGTTCCGGTGCGGCATCCACCCCGCCGCGACGTCGCCCTTCGAGACGTGGACGGCGTCGATGAAATAGACGCCCGACGCGGGATCCTGCTCGGGGGTGACCCTGACCGTCCTCTCCGCGCCGTCCGCGCCGCGCAGGACGACCTCCGTCTCACGGCCGCCGACGATCTGGAACTCGACCCTCATCTCCGTCCAGGTCGAGACCGGCTTGCCGTCGACCGAGAGCACGGTGTCGCCGGGGAGAATGCCCGCCTTCGCCGCGGGGCCGCCTTCGTTCGCCTTGGTGATCTCGGCCGGAAGCTCCCCGAATCGGACGGAGGGGACCGCGGCGAGGACGAACGCGAGAGCGGCGGCGAGGGCGATGTTCATGCCTGGCCCCGCCACGGCGACGGCAACCTCCTTCCACGCGGGAATCCGCGCGCGCGCGGCGGCGCCCTTCTCCCCCTCGAGCTTCTTCGTGCCCTCGGGGTCGACGTCGGGAATCGAGACGTAGCCGCCGAGCGGAATCCAGCTGACGCGGTACTCGACGCCGCGCCAGGTCTTCTTCCAGATCGCGGGGCCGAACCCGATCGAGAAGCGCCTGACCTCCAGGCCGAGCCTCAGGGCGACGATGAAATGCCCGAATTCGTGAATCGCAATCGCAAGCGAAAAGAACAGGACGCACAGCGCCACGTATCCGAGTGTGATGAGAATCTCCATTGTCTTTCTGTCTTGTGCCCGCTTCTGTTGTTGGCCGCAGCCTTGTATTATACCAAAAATCGGAATCGCGGAGGCCGGCCGTCAGATCGCGTTGTCGCCGGCCTTCAGCTCGACCGTCCGCCCGCCGAACTCGAACGTGCCGGGAACGGGCGTGCGGACGGAGCCCTTCGCCTTGTCGCCGTCGAACGTGAGGTCGACAGAGATCCAGCCCTTCGGATGGGGATGGGTCGCCTTGAGCGACTTGAGCCCCCCGGGGCACGGCGCGACGCGCACCTTCGCGAAGAACGGCGCGTCGGAGCGGATTCCGGCGAGGCCCGTCTGCATGAACCAGATCGGGTGCGCGCCCCAAGCGTGGCAGTCGCTCCTCGACTCGACCTGCCCGTTCTTCCCGGAGTCAGGCGCCTCCTGCGTCGTCGCAAGCCCCTTCTTCACGTAGTCGCGCCAGAGGTCGAGCCGCTTCAGGAAGAGGTCGCCGCGCCCGAACTTGAAGTACGCCTCGAAGAGGTAGTACGAGAAGTAGACCGTGCAGCGCTTGAGGTCCGCGTCCTCCACGAGATGGCGGAACGCCGTCTCCGCCTTGTCCTTCGGAAGGACGTCGCCGATCAGCGCGAGCGCCTGCGCGTGCTCGGAGAAGTCCTTCCTCTCGGGGGTGTCCGCGAGAAGCCCGCGCTTCTCGTCCCAGAACGCCTTGACCACGGCCTCGGCGAGCTTCGCGCGCTTCTCCTCCCAGTACCGCGCCTGGAGCTCGTGCCCGAGCGCGCGCTCGGTGTCGGCGGCGGACTTCATCGCAAGCGACCAGTAGAGGTTGAGCTCCGCGTTCACGCCGTCGCCGAACCTGCAGCCCTTCGCCGTGCCGTCGCTCTCCCAGCCGACGGTCCAGTCCATGAAGTTCCACCCCGGCAGGTTCTCGAGGAGCCCGTCCCCGTTCTCGTAGTACTCCATCCCGGCCATCGACTTCCTGAGCCCGGGCAGCCGCGCGCGGAGCCATTCGCGGTCCGCGTGGTTCATCGCGTAGTCGCCGTACATCAGGAGGTAGCACAGCGTGTAGCTCGCGCCCTCCTGGAGCCCGCGCGTGGGCCAGTTGAACGGACACTGCCCGTCGTCGCGCGTGCCGAGGTCGTAGAGCTCGATCGCCCGCTTGACCATGCGGTCGTCGCGCGAAAGCGCGGAGAGCACGTTCAGCTGCACGCGCGTGTCGCCGGGGTACATCTGCTGTTCGAAGAACGGGCAGTCGAAGAGCATCTCGTGGCAGCACATCTGCATCGCGCGCGCCGAGATGCGGCGGACGCCGCCGAGCGACGGGTCGTCGGGAGACTCGAAGGCGCTTTCCATCTCGAGCGGATAGCGGTTCTCGAAGAAGGCGATCGACTCGACCGTGAGCGGCTCGTCCTTCGTCTCGACGTCGATGCGGCACCACTTGCCGCAGCGGAACCAGGGCGACGAGAAGACGCCCCTGTCCCGTCCGTCGCTCACGAACGTGTCGCCGAACGCGGGGAGATACCGCCCGACGATCTTGTCTCGCGCGCCCGGCTCGCCCGTCTTGAGGTGGGTGTCGCCGCGCTTGGTGGCCTCGCCGAGGCAGAGCGCGAGCCTCGCGCCCTTCCCGCCCGAAAGCGTCACCTCGGGATAGACGCAGTAGTAGTTCCCGAGGTCCCACGCGATCTGCATCTTCGTGTTCGCCGGCACGACGAACGGCTTCGAGACGTCGATCGACTCGGCGGCCTCCGACTCCGTGAAGACGTGGCGGCTCCTGAACGCAACGCCCCTCGCGACGGCCTTGACGCGCCCGGGGAGGACGCGCGCCTCGGTCTGGTCGGGGAGCTGCGAGGGGAAGAGCATCCATCCGCCCGTGCGCCCGCCGTAGATGTTCGGCCCCTTCGCGCCCGCCTCGCCGCGCACGACCTCGGCCGTCTTCCATTCCGACACGTCGCCGGCATACGGGCCCGCGCCCACCATCTCGAACTGCGAGCCCATCCCCCACGCGCCCGACTCCTTGTCCTTGCCGATCGGCGCCACGCCCTCGACGAGGCCGGCCTTCCACTCCGTCCTGCCGGTCGTGAGCTTCGCGTCGTAGGCGCCGGAGGCCTTGAACACGAACCCCGCGCGGTACGTGAGCTGCGCGAGCGCGCCGAACTCGCCGGTGCGCCAGACGACGGCCTCGGCCACGTGTCGCCCGGGCGCAAGGTCGGCGACGTACGTCTGGTACTGCCAGTTCTCGGTGGTGGAGCGGTTGGGCCCGCGCGCGACGAACGCGCCGTCGATCGTCAGGTAGAAGCGCTCGTCGGCCGAGACGTCGAACAGCAGCGTCCCGTCTCCCGGGGCGACGTCGAACTCCTTCCTGAACCTGACGAACGCAACGTCGCCGTCCACCTTCTTCCCCCTGCGGTCCCCCTCCCAGAAGTCGGTCTTCCCCAGGAACCTGCCGGAGTCTCCGGGAATCCACACCCACGACGCGTCGTCGATCGGCTGGAGCTTGAGGATGTTCGTGTTGCCGCGCGTCACGCGCGCGTCGCGGAAGGCGCGGCGGATCCGCCGCGCCCCCTCGACCGCGTCCATGACGGACGCCTTGATCTCGTCCGCGCGCCGGGCGTCCATCCAGTCCGGCTTGTACGGACACTTCCTCACGTCCACGCCGAAGAGCTTCGCCGTGAACGCGAGGCCCTGCAGGTACTCGCCGTCGCGGTTGAAGTGGAAGTCGGGCTTCGTGAAGAGCGTGTTGCGCTCCGGGACGAACTCCGCCGCCGTGCCGACGGGAATGACGTCGAAGCCGTACTTCGCGGCGAAGTCCGCATAGGCGTCGTGCAGCCGCGCGTACATCTCGACCTGGTCGAAGCCGAAGTTCTTCAGGCGCCTGTCCCACGGCGGATAGCTCCAGGTCTCCTGCACGACGATCTTCGCCTGCGGCGCGAGCTCGCGGATCTTCGCGACGAGACGGTCGCCCCACGGATGGTAGGTCGCGGGGTTCCAGCTGGCGTGGCTCGCCTGCTGGATCGTCACCACGTCCCACTTGTCGCCGACGAGCATCTCGGGGATGTTCGCGCGCCTCTCGGGACGCTTCTTGCCGTCCACCCCCGCGACGAGCGCGCCCGCGAACGGGACCTTCGACTGGTCTTCGAGCGAAGCGTAGCTCCAGGTCGTCTTGTAGGGCTTGAACGTGGCGTTCGTCGCCGCCGCGGCGACGTTGTTCCAGTGGCGCTCGAGGGAACAGCCGCCGATGTAGAGCGAGACGAGGTCGAGCTTCTTGCCCATCGCCGCGGCGACGGGCGGCATCTGCTTCAGGTTGCAGATCGAGAAGCTGTTCCCGATCATCAGGACCTTGAGGCTCTCGGGCGAGGGCTCGTTCTTCGGTTCGGCGCGGAGGGCGGATGCCGCCACGGCCGCCACGGCCAGGAGGATGACTTTCTTCATGGGGTGAAGTATACCAAATTCCGCCCGCCCCGTGGCGGAAATCATTCTGCGAGGCGGTCGCGGGCGAAGGTGAAGAAGAACGAGGCGGACATCAAAAGCGCGGCAAGCGCGTATGTCCCGGCCATCAGCGCGAACGCGAGGGAATAGGAACGCCCCCCGAACGTCTCGAACACCCAGCCCATCAGCTCGCCGGAAAAGAACGCGCCGATCCCCATCGCGAGGAGCAGCATGAACCCGACGACGGACGCGCGGTGGCGGGCGGGCACCACGTCGAAGACCGACGCGTGCGTGTTGACCTCGAAGAGGCCGCGGAAGAGCCCGTACGCCGCCGTCATCGCCATCGCCGCGGCAAATGTGCCGCACCGCCCGATGAGCAGGATCGCCGGCGCACCAAGGAGCAGTGCGCAGATCTGGAAGCCAAGGCGGAAGCGCGGGAGGCGCCCCACGAAGCGGTCCGTCACCCAGCCGCCAGCGAGAATCGCCGCGAACGCGACGAGGTGGTGGTAGAACATCGCGTGCGCCCCCGCGGTGGCCCCGTCCATTCCGAACCTCTCGTGGAACATCTTGGGCGCCCACGTGACGTAGGTGTTGTTGACGCAGCAGATGGCGACGAAGCCGGCCGTCGCGCAAAGGGCCGACGGGCAGCCGAAGAACGCCCTGAACGACTCGGAAAGCCGCGCGCGCTCCTTCGCACGCGCGTCGTCCGCCCCGGCCGTCCGCATGTCGTCGCGCAGGAAGAACACAAACAGCGCGCCGAGCAGGAGCCCCGCCGCGCCGAACGCGACGAAGACGCGACGCCACGTCCCGAGGACGTCGAGGGCGCGAAGCGCGAGCACCCCGCTCAGCATGAGACCGAGGTAGAGCGCGGCCTGGTGGATGGAAAACGCGAGCGAACGCGTCTCGCGGTGGTGCGAGGCGAGGAGGGACATGGCGCTCGGCCCGTAGAAGCTCTCGCCCCCGCCGGTCGCGACGGAACGGAGCATCACGACCGCGGCGAACGACGAGGCGAAGCCGAGGCCCATCGTGCTGAGCGACCAGAAGACGAGCGAGCAGGTGATGATGCGCTTGCGGTCGAAGCGGTCGCCGAGAAAGCCCGCGACGAACGTGACGACGGCGATCGTGAGGAACAGGACGGTGTTGACGTGTCCGAGCTGGCGCTCGGTGAGGCCGAGATCGGACTGGATGTACGGCACAAGGACGCCGAAAATGGCGCGGTCGGCCTGGTGGAAGAAGTACGCGCAGCCGAGCATCGCCACGACGCACCATTTGTAGTGCCTGCCCATTCGGTCCCCTTCGGCGCGCGGCGGCGCGACGGTCACGCCCAGAGCTTTTCGATCGCGTAGTACGCGCGCGCCTCGCGCGAGAAGACGTGGACGACGACGTCGATGAAGTCCGCCACGATCCACCCGCTCTCGGGATCGCCCGTCATGCGGTTGCGCCTGACCCCCGCGTCGCGCATCGCCTGCTGGGCGTTTGCGACGAGGGCCTTCAGGTGGGGCGCGGCGGACCCCGTCGCGACGACGAAGAAGTCCGTCAGCGAACTCTTGCCGCGGACATCGTAGACCTTCACGTCCTCGGCCTTGGAGTCCTCAAGCGCCTTGGCGATGACCTTTGCCTCTTCAACTGCTTCCATGCCGGACATTATAGCATAATCGGGGCGCCCGCGCGAGCGCGGCGCCCGGCTCCTCCACGATCACGGCCAGACCGCCGCCGCGAGGGCGAGAGGGAGGACGGGCGCCGCTTTCATGTCCCGCTCCTACCTGATGAGGACGGCAAAGCCCTTCCGCTCGGACTCGTAGCAGCCGATGTCGACGGAGAAGCTCACGCGGCGCGCGTTGCCCGCGAGGTCGACGGGGGACATCCCCTCGTAGTCGGCTCCCGCGTTGGCGAGCGGGCCCTTTGGATTCGGACGGTAGTCGCCCCCGTCGTAGTCGACGAACGCAGACGTGTCGACAAGACGGCACGTCTCGTTGACCGGTGCGGCGCCATCGGTAGCACAGTTCACGAAACTCGCGGCACTTCCCGTCCACGGCGCGACAACGCGGCCCTCCCCCTCGACTTCCTCGCCGCGCGTGACACCGACGACCACGCAGTTCTGGACAAGCGCGCCGCTTGCCGCCCGGATCCCGGACTGGTCTGTTCGCCAGGCTTCCTCGAAGTAATTCGTCCGGCAGACGGAATCGACAATCGTGCAGTTGAGGAGCTTGCCGCCGTTGTTCACCTTCACGATGTTGTGCGACGAATCGGAGCCGCAGTTGCGGACAAGGCAGTTTGCGACGGTTCCCTCCACGTGGAGGACGCTGTGCTCGGTCTGCTTAGGGCTTGTCAGCGACTGGCAGCCTTCGATGACGCTATGCGTAAGGAATCCCCTTGCGCTGACGTACGCCCCGGCGCCGTCGGCTGCCCAGTTCGTCGTCCGTCCGCCGCGGATGACGCAGTTCGACACCGTTCCGCCGGAACCGGCGATGCAAAGGCACGCGCCGGCCTGCTCCTGCTCGAGACTCCCGTCCGCGAACGTGAAACCCGTGACAAACGCCAGCGGATTGTCCACGTTCAGGCAGCGGTGGAAGAAATTGTTCCATGTAGCCCTTATCGTGCTTTTGATGATGCACGCCGCCGGATCTCCCGAAATCGAGGCGAGATGCACGCCGTTGGAGAGGTAGAATCCGTTGAGCGTGCGCTCGCCTCCCACTTCGCGCGTGTAGGTTCCGTCTGCGACAAGGACCGTCGTCCCGTCCGCCGCGAGATCGAGCGCCTCCTGGAGGTCGGCGGTCGCCGTCTCGAGCGTCGTGTACGGATAGACCTTGTTCGCGGCATTGCCCGCGTCGACATAGATGACGGGCGGGCCGACGTGGATATAGTTCGTCAGCCTGACTTCACGCGACGTCGAGACGCCGTCCGTCGCCGTCATCACGACGGTCTTCTCCCCCGGGGCCGTAAAAGTCCAGGGAACCGTCGTCTCGTCCGTCGTCAGGTCGACCGTCCCGTCCCCGTCGAAGTCCCAGCTGTACTGGACGGGCCCCTGCGCACTTGCGGACGCGGCCGTGAACGTAACGGTCGCGGGCGTGACGAATCCGCCGATTTCATAGGAAAAAGTCGCGTCGAACGTGCCGGACTTGTATTCATAGCAGCCGATGTCGACGGCTGACCCGGCGACGCGCGCCGAGCCGTCCAGGTCGGCCGTGGACGTCGCGCCATAGCTCGCCCTCAAGGTTCCGGCGTCGACGCACGGCGAGATGAACGTGAAGTGGCGGTCTATTTCGTCTCCGATGACGAAGCAGGGGTCGCCGGCGATGCAGTCCACGCCTCCCTCGATCGCCCTTTCCGAGGCGCAGTTCACGAAGCATGCGGCCGTCCCGTCCCAGATGACTTTCTGTTCGGACGCTCCGGAGTTCCTGAAGATCGCGCAGTTGACGACGCGGGCAGATGCGCTTCTCGCCCAGACGCCCGAACGGCCTCCTTCCTCGGTCGTCCTGCCGACATTGTCCGCAATCGTGCAGTTGATCATCACGGCCGATCCCTCGAGGCACACGGCCGCCGCCTTTCCACACGTATTCTCGACGATCAGGCAGTCTTCGACGAGGGCCGATCCCTTCGCATAGACGGCCGCGCCGTAGTTGTCATGCCAGTTAATCGCGCAGCCCTTGAACACGCAGCGCGAAATGCGACCGCCCTCCATGTACGCGCCAGCGCCGCGGCTGTCCCAGTGGCCGCCCGACGCGTTGGAGACGACGCAGTCCTCGACGGCGCCGGCGAGAATCCACAGGGCTCCGGCAATCGTGCTGTTCGCGCTCTGTAGGAAGAATCCGTCAAGCGTCAGGTGGCGCAGGCAGGCGCCGGCGTTGTCGAGCTTGAAGCCGCGCGCCTGGGTCGACCCGCGGGTGATCACGACGTCCGCGGCGTTCGCGGTCTGGCCGACGACGACGACCGGCGTGGTGATCGTGACGACCGGATCGTACTGCGCCGGAGGATCGAGAACATAGGTTCCCGGACCGACGTAGACGGTTCCGCCAGCCGTGCCGAGCGCATCGACGGCCGACTGGATCGTCGCCTTCGCCGTGCCGGTCGTGAGTCCGTCGTTTGCGTCGTCGCCGGTCGTCGCGACAAAGCGGACGGACGCGTCCGCCGCGCCCGAATAGTAGGGCATCTCGCCCGCGGCCGACATCGAGCGACCGAGGCTCGCGTTCGTCACGACGACCGTCCACGTGTAGATCTTGCCCGCCGGCAGGTCGGACGCGGCGACGGGAATCGTCCAGGACTGCGCGCCGGCCGTCGCGTCGAACGAGTCGCCCAGCGGCACGACGTAGTCCGTCCCCGTCGCGACGTCCGTAAAGACCGCGCTCGCCGAGCCGATTCCGCTCGCAAGGGACAGCGTCACCTTCGTCCCGTCGTCCCAGGTGACGGAGGCGTCGGCGATGACCGGCATGTTCTGCGACGTGGAGATCGCCCCGGACGAAACGAGGAACGAGGGGTCGGCCATCGTCGCGTATTCCGCGGCGACGCGCGAGGCGCTCTTGGCGCCAAGGGAGAACCTCACCTCGTCGTAGTCTCCGTTGAGGCTCGTTTCGGACCCGTTCGAATTGCAGCCGATGGAAATCGGCTTCCCGTTGTCCGTCGGCGTCTCGACTGTTTTCGCATCGACAAGCACACCGTCCTGGTAGGTCGTGACGGTCGTCCCCGAGTAGACGAACGTCAGGTAGGCCCAGTCCGTCGTCAGGTCCTTGATCGCAAACGACTGCTGGGTTCCCCCGCCGCCGCGGATGCCGACGGAGTTCTTGTCCCTCAGCTCGATTTCGAAACCCTCGCCGGCGTTGTAGCTCGTCTTGCGCGAAAACAGGCGGGAGCTTCCGGATCGGTCGTTGATTCGGAACCATCCCGAAAGGGAAAACGCCTCCCCGAGAAGAAGCCGGTTGGAGTCGGCGATGGACGTGTAGTAGCCGTTGTTGAGATTCACCGTCTGGTTGTTGCGCGCCTTCCCGACGGGGCCGTCCGTCGCGACCATCGCCTCGGCGGCGGGCGTCGTCCCGCTGCTGCCCATCGACGGCACGCCCGTGTAGCCGTTGCCGGTCGAGTCGGCGAGGTTCCCGCTCGCCTCGCCCATGTGCCAGACGCCGACGTTGCCCTTCCAGACCAATGCGCCGTCCGATGCGGACGCCTGGCCGTCCCGCCCGTAGCACATGACGAAGCTCGCGCCCTTCGACGCGCTCGGGAGACGCACCCAGACGAGCGACTCGCCGTCCGTGTTCCAGGTGTCGATCTCAAAGGGATAGCGAACCGTGCCCGCGGCGTCGAAGAACGCGAGATCCCGTCCGTTGCCCCCCTCCTCGCAGTCGTCATAGGAAAAGCCGGCGGGAGAGCCCTCCGAGAGCCGCACGAGGACGGGAAATCCCTCGACGTCGGCATAGTCGCCCGCAACCGCGAACGTGACCTTCATCTCATAGTCCTCGAAGTCGACGACAGCCGGCGGCGTGTAGGCGATCGGTTCGGAATAGGAGGTCACGTCGAGGTCGTTGACCATCTTGAGGCGGAGGTAACCCGCACCCTTCCCGTAGGTGGCCGAGAGCGGAGGGAACAAAACGGGTTCGCCGAGCGCGGCGGAGACGGCGGACGTCTCGACGATCTCGCCGGAAAAGGCGGACGAGGTCGAGAACTGGACGGAGACGCTCGCCGACGACGCGCCGTCTCCGAAATAGCCGACGACGCCGGACGCCTGAAAATCAATGTAGTCCCCACGGACGAGCGAAATGGAACCGGACGCCTCCGTTGACGCCACCGCGTCGAACGTCGAAGCGGGGGCAACCGGGTCCGACCAGTCGGCGAACGAAGAGACGGCCAGCGTGTTGGCGGCAGCCGGGTCGATGTACGACAGGCAGACGCGCACAACCGCCGCGTCGGGAGCCGCGCCGACGACCGTAAAGACGAACGAGACGCTCTTGGCGGCCTGCACGACCTGGCCGACGGACGCCACGTGGTCCCATCCGTTCGTCGCGGGGCCCGCGTCGGTGGCGCCCCAGCAGATGACGACGTCGGCCGCGGCGCAGGATGCGGGCATGCCGGAGGCGTCGAGCTGGACCTTGAGGTCGTCATTGTCAAGACCGACTTGGCGGACGTGCAGGAAGCTCTCGTCCGTCTTCACGCGCAAGAGCGACATCTTGCCGTCGTCGGTCAGCTTCTTCCAAACGCTCGAATCTGTCGGCTGCGACTGGTCGCCGACAAGGTTGTACGCAATGCCCGAGACATATCCGCTTCGGATGTTCTTTCCGCCCTCCCAGTCGTAGACCCAGGCGCTGATCGGATACCAGCCCGTGGTGGTTGGCGTAAACGTCCCGTCAAACGTGCAGTCAATGTTGTAGCCGGACTGCGTTCCCTGGTGGAAAAGCATCGAGCCATTCACCTTCGCGGCCGTTCCGTCGTCGAAGCAGCCGCCGATCGCGAGGGTCTGCCCGGCCTCGACGAAGATCTCGCCCTCGTAGGCGAAGAGCGAGTAGTCGGACCATTGGTACGTCGAACCGCTCCAGATGTTGTTGTAGACGGTCTCGCCGTTGCCCCCGTTCGCGTTCGCCATGAGCGTGCCGTACGTGCAGTCAAGCGAACCGACCATGCCATAGTCCGTCTGCGTCCGCAAGTTCTCGACCAGCGTCGCTTCTCCGCCCTTGGGGACGAGCGAGCTCCCGGAAAACCTGGCCTGGAGAAGGCCGGGACGGTAGACGACCGCGCTCGCCGCGCCGCAGACGAGCGAAACCAAGGGCAGGAGGATCTTTTTCACGTGTTCCCTTTCTTGACGCACTTCACGCTTGATGGGAGCATTATAGCACTTCCGAGGGGCGCGTGCAATCGTTTGCTCACGAAAAAAAGCGCGCGGGAGGCGCCCCGTGGCGTCTCCCGCGCGTCTCCGCGCCGTCGCCATCCGTCAGAACAGGTTCGTGAACCAGTTCCCGCCGGCGGTCGACTTGTAGCCGGTCCACGGCTTGCCGCCGGCGAGGACCTGACGGCCCTTCTCGTCGAACGTGGCGCGCATGCCGGTGCGGAGCGCGGCGTTGGACATGATGAGCGCGACGGCGTGGCTGTAGCCCGCCTCGACCGGAGCGTGCGGATCCTTGCGGGCGCGGACGCACTCCATCCAGTTGCGCATGTGCGCGGAGGTGAGCGGGTCGCCGCCGGTGTTGGCGGACGTGACGACCACCTCCTCCGGCGCGGGCAGCTTCTCGCTCTTCGGCTCGGCGCGTTCGACGCCCTCGTTCGTCACGCAGCCGCTGCCGAGGTCGATGCAGCCGTTCGGTCCGAAGTACTTCTCCACCGGCGACTCGCGGTTGGGGCTCGACCCGCCCGCGCAGTTCGTCTGGTGCGACTGGAACATCACCTGGAAGCCCCCGCCCTTGACGCCCGACTCGCCGTACTCCATCAGCGTCGTGAACGTGTCGTAGCTCTGGCGTCCGTCGGCCCACTGGTAGAGTCCGCCCGACGAGACCGCCGTCTTCGGGTAGGGCTGGCCGAGGAACCACGCGACCGTGTCGATCTGGTGGCACATCCACTGGCCCGGGATGCCCGACGAGAACGGCCAGAAGAGCCGGAACTCGAGGTACTTGCGCGGATCGAACGGATTCTCCGCGGGGTCGCGGTCGAGGAGCCACATGTTCCAGTCGACGTCCTCCTTCCTGAGCGAGGCGACGAGCTTCTCGTCGCGGCGCCAGCGCCGGGGCTGGTTGACGTTCCACGTGAGGTGCACGTAGCTGATGTCGCCGAACTTTCCCGAGTCGATGTAGTCCTTCGCTGCCATGTACTTCTTGCCCGAGCGGCGCTGGGAGCCGATCTGGAGGACCGAGCCCGGCTTCATCGCGCCGTTCGCGCGCCTGGCGTTGACGGCGTCGACGAGGAGGTTCGCGGAGTACATGTCCTCGGCGATCGGCTTCTCGCAGTAGGCGTCGCAGCCGGCCTCGACCGCGTGCACGGCGTGCTGCGCGTGCTGGAAGTCGGCCGTCGAGATGATCACCGCGTCGAGCCCGAGGCGGTCCTTCGCCTCGTAGAGGGCGACATCGCTCGGGAACGCCTCGATTTCGCGGCCGAGCTTCGCCTCCATCTCGGGCTTCGCCTTCTCGAAGAGCCGCTTCTTCCAGAGGTCCGCGACGGCGACCATCTCGAATCCGAGCTCCTTGCTGTGGTGCAGGAAGCAAGGGAAGAGCGAACCGCGGAAGCGGTCGGAGTAGCCGACGCACGCGACGCGGATCTTGTCGTTCGCACCGGCGGCGTAGAGCGAGGGTCCGTACCCCGCGGCGATGATGCCGGCGAGACCGGCGGCCCCCTTGCAGAATTCGCGACGATCGATGTTGTCCATGGCTTGATTGTCCATTGTCTGGATGTTTGGATTGTCCGATTGTTTGGATTGTTCAGCGAAAGCCACGAGCCTCGAGCCGTCTACACGAGGGACTTCATGGTTGCAAGGGCAGTCTTGGCGTTCTTCGCGAAGTCCCTGGAGTCTCCCCAGCCGCACTCGCAGCTGACGCCGCCCGTGTAGCCGATGGCCTTCAGGGCGTTGAAATAGGGCACGAGCTTCGCGACGAGCGCGGGGTCGCGTCCGGGGAACTGGCGCGAGCCGAACTCGGCGACGTGCACGTGGCGCAGGAGGTCGCCCGCCTCGACGATCGCCGACGCGGGATCGCCGCCCATCATCATGTGGAAGATGTCCGCGAGCTGCCCGAGGCGAGGCGAATCGACGTCTCGGCAGATCGCGAGCCCCTGGAAGACGTAGTTGACGATGTTCGACTCGTTGGGCCGCAGCGGCTCGACCACGACCTTCACGGTCTTCAGGTCCGCGACGCGCTTCACGAGCGAGCGGCAGAACGCAGCATACTGGCGCGTCCCCTCCTCGACGTCCGGACGCTCCTTCGCCGTGAAGTCCCCCGGCACGTTCCGCGCGCCGCCCGAGCCGAACACGATCGTCTCGACGCCGATCTCGTCCGCGCGGCGGAGGATCTTCTCGGCGAAGTCGAGCGCGGGGCCGTGATCGGCGTTCGGACCCGTCAGGCGGAAGCTTCCCGGGATGAATCCGTTGCAGCTGCGGAGCGGAAGCGGGCGCTTCGCGATCTCCTCGCGCTGGGTCCGCCACCAGCCGTCGTCCTTCTCCGGCGCGAACATCGCCGGCGCCCACGCCTCCCAGAAGTCGTAGCCGAGGTCGCGCAGGACCGTCACGTCCTCGACCGACGAACGGCACGCCCCGAAGAGCATGCCCTCCCCGCTGCCCGTAAGCGGCCGACTCGGGAGATGGGCGTGCCGCGGATGGCACGGCAGGTCGTCGCGGGCAGCGCCGGCGCACCCGGCGAGCCCGGCCGCCGCAAGCGACCCAAGCAGAAAATCTCGTCTTCTCGTCACTTCGTCCCTCCTTTCGCCTCGTGCCAGGGATGCGACCCGCCTCCCCTTTTCGCACCGCCATTATACCACGGAAGGACGTCGCGGTTCAAGACAGGACAGACCAAAACGCGCGACGAAAAGGGACTGGAACGCGCACTTCGCGCCGCTGTGCGCCTCAGGCCGTGCGGACGGCGGACGGCGCGTCGAGGTTGAACTCGCAGAGGACGGTCGTGCCCGTCGGGACGGCCGACTTGATGTCGAAGACGTCGGCGACGCGCTTCGAGTTCGAGAGGCCCATCCCCGCGCCGAAGCCCATCGAGCGGATCCAGTCGTTCGCGGTCGAGGTCCCGTCCCGGAGCGCCCATTCGACGTCCTTGATGCCGGGCCCCTTGTCCTTCGCGATCACCGTCGCCTTGTGGCTGTCGAGAATGAACGTGATCGAGCCGCCGAGCGAGTGGATGCAGACGTTGATCTCGAGCTCGTAGGCGGCGACGGCGATGCGGCGGATGGTCTTCTTGCCGACGCCCGCCTCGCTGAGCATCTTCTTGATCTCGTTCGCGGCCTTCCCCGCGTTCGAGAGGTCGTTGCGGACGACGACGAACTGGCGCATCGAGTAGTAGGGAAGCGCGCCTTCCGACTTCGCCTCCGGCTGGGCGCCCCCGGGCGTGCCCTCGAGGCGCGCGAGCTCCTTCGTCAGCTCGCGCATCAGGACGCGCGTCACGTCGCGCTGCGAGACGATGCCGACGAGGTCGCGCTCCTTGTTGAGGACGGGGAAGCGCCCGAAGATGTAGTTCTCGAAGTACTTGAGCGCGAAGGCGAGCGGCATGTCCTCCTCGAGCACGACGAGGTTCGTCGCCATGTGCTTCTGGCAGGGGTCGCCGATCCACCCGCCTTCAAGCGCCATGATGATGTCGTTGATCGAGACGATGCCGAAGAGACGGCTCCCCTCGACGACGGGAACGCCCGAGATGTGGTTGCGCTTCATCAGGTTCTGCGCGAAGTGCATCGTGTCGGTCCTGACGACGGAGATGATGTCGTGGTCGCGCATGACGTCCTTCACGCGCAGGCGCTGGAGAAGCTCCATGATGACGAGCGGCTCGCCCTTCCCGTCCGACCCCGGCAGGCCCGGGCCCGAGACGCGGCGGACGTTCCTGCGCTCGTGCGCGGCCATGATCTGGTCGTCGCTGCGCGTGTCGCCGCCCGTGAGGATCGTCGGCTTGTAGTCCATCACGCCCCGGCTTCGGCCTCGAGGAAGGCGTGGATGCGCACGCAGCTCTCGTACTTGGAGAGCGGCGAGCTCACGAGCGGGATGCCGAGCGTGTCGGCGACCTGGCACATCGTCTGGGGCAGGGGCTTCGCGTTGTGAACGACGACGCACATCGCGCCGACGATGTTCGCGGTCCTGATCGCCTGGTCGGAGGCGAGCGAGGTGAGGAGGAGGATGTCGTCCCCGTCGTTGAGGAGGACGTCGCTCATGAGGTCGTTCGCGACGACGGTTCCAACCGTCCTGTCGGACTCGCCGCCGGCGACAAGCGTGCCGTCAAGCGTCTTGACGATATCGGTGGTGTTCATTGCCCCATTAGTATATCAAATCCCCCATCGCTTTAGTAGGGCAAAATGCTCCTTCGCGATTCCGCCCCGTTCCGCCGCCGTCACTTCGCGGACAGCTCGTACATCATCGTCGGGGCGTCCTTGCCCTCGCCCGGCGCGACCGCGACGGTGAAGTCGTAGGCTCCGCCGGCGTAGGCCGCCTTCACCTCGCGCAGGCGCGTCCCGTCGGACGCCAGCGCGTAGAGCCCGAGCTTCGGGTTGGCGTTCCGGAGCGACACCCTGGCGGAGCCGGTCTTCGCGAGATAGGGGAGGTTGCCCCACTTCGTCTGGTCGGTCATCTTTTCGTTCGTGAACGTGGCGCCGGCGTTCTGCACGTCGGTGATGTGCAGCACGAGGACGCGCTTCGACGAGGCGAGCGGCGCGCCGTCCATGGACGACGCCGAGACCGAGCAGAACGTCGTCGCCCCGGAAACGGCGAGCGGGCCGGCCGCGAGGTCGCGGCGGTCGGTCGAGCAGACTGCGGCCGTGCGCGGCGTGTCGACCGCAATGTCGCCCTCCCTGGTGCTGATGGCGATCTCCTTCGTGTCGGACACCGTCCGCCCCTGGAACTTCGGGATGTCGCCCTTCGTGGCGGCGGTCCACGTCTTGGCGCAGTCGAGCGCCGGCCTGCGCCCGCCGTCCGCAGTGTAGGACCCGATGCGGGAGGTGTAGCCGAGCTGGGTGAAGGGATGCGGGAAGAGCCCCTTCGCCCACATGTCGCCGAGTCCGCCGGCGAACGACTCGCCCTTCGTGACGCCGTAGCCGTACGTGTTCTTCGCGGCGCTCACGTCGCCGCGCCCGAACAGCAGCACGACCTGGCGCTCGGTAAGCTGCCCGACGGGGTCGCGCACGATGTCGAAACCGCTGACCTCGTGCTCGCCGAAGAGCGCGGCCCTGGAATGGCTCCACGCGAAGCGGTAGATCGCGTCCCAGTCCTGCAGCGCGGCGTACGCGCCCATCATGAGGCCGCCTTCTCCGCGCAAGCGGCTCGGCGGGCAGAAGTTGTACTCGGTGACGGCGAACGGCTTGCCGAGCACTCGCGTGGGAGCCTTCATCATCGGCTCGTTGTAGGTCGGGTTGCCGCTCTTGATGTTGGACGACTGGTTGATGTGGAACGGCAGCTTCTGGTAGCTGGGCTGCGGATGGTCGCCGTAGCCGTGGTTGTCGACGATCTCAAGCGCCTCGCGCTCGTAGGCCTGGGCCATGTTGTCCCACCAGTTCCCGCCGGAGACGAGCGTCTTCACGCCGGCGTCCCTGAGCCTCTTGGCCATTCGCGTGTTGGCCTCCGCCTTGACTTCGTAGAGGAACTCCGCGAACTCCTTTTTCTTGCCGATGTCCTTGGCCGGGTACTCGGGATACCCCCTCCCCCTCGCCCACTCGTTGTACTTCTTCACGTACAGGTCGGAGGCTCCCCACCAGACGGAGGCGATGGAGTCCTCGTTCATGAGCGTGACGAAAAGGACCGCCGGGTCGTCCTTCCACTTGAGCCCCGTGTACGGGTTCTCGTGGTCGAAGATCTCCATCGCGCGGCGGAACCACTGGTCTTCCGCCGGCTTGTGGATCGGGACAACCGCCTTGACGGTGTTCGAGTTGAGCGGCTTGTCGAATCCCGCGCAGCTGCCGAGCCCGCCCATCGCGTAAAGGTCGAACGTGACGTAGATTCCGGCCTTCTTGCATTCGGCGAGCAGGCAGTCGAGCTGGTCGAGTCGCGCAGGGGATATCTCGGGATAGGTGCGGCGGTTCCAGAGGTCGTTCCACTCGTCCTTGGTGACCGTCACGTCGATGTGGTGGAAGCGGACCGTGTTCCAGCCGCGGCGGACGAAGTCGTCGACCACCTTCCTGCACTCTTCCTTGGAGAGGAAGTTGGCGTCGAAGCAGAGGTTCCCGCCGACGAACCGCACGCTCTTCGAGCTCTTCTCGAACGCTATGTGGCCGTCGCGCGTGACCTTGGCGAAGCCGTACTTTCCCGCGGGCGCCTCGCGCGCCGTCGTGTCGCTGAAGTCGAGGATCGTGCCGGGCTTGATCTCGTTCGTGTACGGGAAGACGCACCAGTCGTCGTTCGCGGCGAGCGCAAACGGCGGCTTGGGCAGGTCGAGCGCAACCTTGCCGGCGGATTTCTTGAGCGAGTCCGCGAACACGCCCTGGACGTCGAACTCGATCGTCGAGGATTCTGCAGTCTTGGCGTCAGGGAACTCGATGCGCAGCTCGAAGCGGTCCTGCTTGTCCTTGCGCGCGTCCTGCACGACGGCGTTGCCCTTTGCCACCCAGGCCCTGAGCTTCTTGGTGCCGTCCTTCGAGACGATCTCGATGCGGCTCTTGTCGCCTGCGCTTATCCACTCGTCTCCGAACGTCGCGGGAAGCGCCTTCCCGCCCACGGTCCCGCCGGCGAACTCCTTCGTCGAAAGCGGGAACCGGACGTAGGCGCGCTCAAGACCCATCGGCGAGGAATCCAGGGACGAAATCGTCCACCTGACGTGCGCCTTGGCGGCTCCTCCGTCCGACGCGTCGTAGAACTCCTCGCGGATCGCAAGGCCCGTCTTCCCCGCCCATATCTTGCCCGTGAAGAGCAGCCCCTTCCCGTACTTCTGGTCTTCCACCGCGGCCTTCTTGTGCTCCTTTGCGGCATAGTCCTGGGCCGTATAGGCCCATCCAGGTCCGAAGGCGACGAAGTTGGCGAATCCGTAGTCGGCCTTCGAGCTGTCCCTCAGGACGCCCTCGACGTGCGGAAGCCCGCGCCAGTCGACGCTGATGCCGGCCGCCGTGTCCGCGCGCGCCGCCGAAACGGCCGCGGCCGCCACGAGAGCGGCAAGCCCGTTGATGGCATTCGATCCCATGTTCGTCCTCCTTTCGGGCAACGGCCCCGCCGTGGCTGGTTGTCCCATCTGGAGTCGAACCAGAACTCTGGGTATCAAAAACCCGTGTGCAGCCGCTACACCATGGGACAGAACGGCCGATATTATACCATATCCGGGCCGAACCTGCCGACGCGCGGGGCGCTCAGCCCTTCTGCCTGATCGCCTTGATGAGCTTCGGGACCACGACGTTGAGATCGCCGACGATGCCGTAGTGCGCGACCTTGAAGATCGGCGCGTCCTTGTCCGTGTTGATGGCGATGATCTTCGCCGAGTCCTGCATGCCCGCGAGGTGCTGCACCGCGCCCGAGACGCCGCAGCTGATCATGAGCGCGGGACGCACCGTGACGCCCGTCTGCCCGATCTGCCGCTCGTGCTCGCAGTAGCCGAGGTCGACCGCCGCGCGGCTGCCGCCGACGGCGCCCCCCAGGACGCCGGCGAGGTCGTGGAGGAGCTTGAAGTTCTCCTTCGAGCCGACGCCCGCGCCGCCGCACACGATGATGCGCGAGCCCTTGAGGTTGACGGACGAGGCCCTGCGGACGATGTCGACGACCTCGACGGGGATCTCCACGCCGTCAAGGCGCGCCGGGTGCTTCACGAGCTCGCCGGTGCGCCCTTCCTCGCGCGGGAGCGGCTTCATCACGCCCTCGCGCACGGTCGCCATCTGCGGCCAGTTGCGGGCGTTGACGATCGTCGCGATGATGTTTCCGCCGAAGGCCGGACGGATCTGGTGGAGGACGTTCGCGAACGTCTCCTTCGTCTTCTTGTCCTCGTAGTCGCCGATCTGGAGGTCGGTGCAGTCCGCGGTGAGCCCGCACCTGAGCGCAGAGGCGACGGACGGCGCGAGGTCGCGTCCCATGTGCGTCGCGCCGAAGATCGCGATCTGCGGATTGACCTCCCTGACGAGCTCGACCATCGCGTGGCGGTACGCCTTGTTGCGGTAGACCTTGAGCGCAGGGTCGTCGACCAGGTGCACGACGTCTGCGCCCGCCTCGAAGAGCGGCTTCGCGAGCGACTCCACGCCCGAGCCCATCAGGACCGCGCCGACCTTGACGCCCAGCCTGCCCGCAAGCTCGCGGCCCTTTCCGAGAAGCTCGAACGGAACGTCGGAGAGCCTGCCCTCCTCCTGCTCCGCAAAGACCCAGACTTCGCCTTTCGTGTTTTTCATAGTTTCAAAGTTTTTTAGTTCCAACTACAGACTCCTGACCCCTGACTGACCCCTACCCAATCGTGTGGTCCTTGATGAGCTCGGCGACGAGAGCGCCGATGCCCTCGTCGGTCGCGGCGACTTCCTTGAACGCGCCGCCCGCGAGGACGACGGACTCGATCTTGTTGACGCTCGTCGGAGAGCCCGCGAAGCCGCAGCGGCCGTCTTCGCAGCCGATCGCGGCGCAGTCGAGGATCGTGGGCTCCGCGTTCTTGTACTTCATGACGCGGCGCATCTCGAAGGGACGGAGCTCGCCGAACTTCTCGGTGACCGTGAAGAGCGCGGGCAGCTTCGCGCGGCAGGTCTCGACGCCCGTGCCGATGTCGCGCGTCGCAATCGCGGTGTCGCCGTCGAGGTCGAGCTTCTCGAGGTAGGTGACGACGGCGCAGTCGAGCTTCTCGCCGATCTGCGGGCCCGTCTGGGCCGTGTCGCCGTCGATGGCCTGGCGTCCGCAGAAGACGAGGTCGGGGTTGAACTTCCTGACGGCCTGGGAGAGGATGTAGCTCGTCGCGAGGGTGTCGGACCCCGCCGCCTTGCGGTCGGTGACGAGGACCGCCTCGTCCGCGCCGCACGCGAGCGCCTCGCGGAGGATCGCGGTCGCGGCCGGAAGGCCCATGGCGATGGCGACCACCTTGCCGCCGTAGCGCTCCTTGACGGAAAGGGCCGCTTCGAGGGCGTTCTTGTCCTCGGGGTTGAAGACCGCGGGGAGCGCGGCGCGGTTGATCGTGCCGTCGGCCTTCATGGCCTGGCCCGTCACCTTCTTCGTATCCGGAACCTGCTTGATGCAGACAACACACGTATATCCGTTCATGGCCAGTATTATACCAAAACTTCCGCCGCCGCGCTTGCCGGCGCGCGCGCCGCAGGGGGACGCGCGGGGCGCTAGCGGCGGCGGGAGGTGACCTCGATCACGTTGACCTGGTTGCGGAGCTGGAGGATGATCTGCTCGACGACGCGGGCCGAGCCCAGCACGTCGATCTTCATGCGCGAGACGGTGCCGTCTTCGGTCGGCCCGACGTTGAGCGTCTGGATGTTGTAGCCGCGCCCCGAAATGAGCCCGACGATCCGGGCGAGGACGCCCGGCTTGTTCTCGACGTAGCAGTCGAGACGGTGGATTTCCTTTTTCACGACTCAGCCTCCCTGTCGACGACGACCTCGACGAGCGTCGGACCCTTCGCCCCGAGCGCCCGCGCCATCGCCGCGTCAAGCCGCGCCGGGTCGACGACGCGGACGCCGCGGATGCCGTAGGCCGCCGCGAGCTTCACGAAGTCGGGCGAACGCAAGTCGGTCGCGAAGTAGTTGCCGCCGCACTCGTGCCGCTGCATCTGCCGCACGAGCCCGAGCGTCCCGTTCGCGAACACGACGAACGTCACCGGGAGGCGCAGCTCGGCGGCGACCGCCAGCTCCTCCGCCGTCATCTGCGCGCCCCCGTCGCCGAGAAAGGCGACGACCTTGCTGTCGGGCCGCGCGAGCGCCGCGCCGATCGCGGCCGGGATGCCGAAGCCCATCGCCCCCATGCCGCCGGAGGTGATGAAGTGGCGCGGCAGCGTGTGCCGAAAGCGCTTCGCCGCCCAGAGCTGGTGCTGGCCGACGTCGGTCACGACGACCGCGCGGCCCTTCGTCGCGGCATAGACGGACTCGACGACGGCCTGCGGCATGATGACGCCGGGGTGGAGCGGCCTGAGCCCTTCCGTGCGCGGACGCCGCCGCGCGTCGATCGCGGCGAGCCAGTCGGGATGGGACGCCGGGCGGATGCGCGAGTCGACCGTCAGCAAAAGCTCCTTCACGTCGGCCGTGATGCCGAGGTCGACGGACACGTTCTTGTTGATGGAGGACGGATCGCAGTCGACGTGGACGATCCACGCGCGCCGCGCGAACTTCGCCGTGTTCCGTCCGGTGACGCGGTCGTTGAACCGCACGCCAAGCGCGACGAGCAGGTCCGCCTCGGCGATCGCCGCGTTCGCCGCGAACTCGCCGTGAAGGCCCGCGAGGCCGAGCGCAAGCGGATCCGTCTCGTCAAAGGAGCCGACGCCCATCAGCGTCGTGGCGACGGGGATGCCCGCCTTGTGCGCGAGCGCGGCGACGTCGGCCGACGCGCCGGACGCGACGACGCCGCCGCCCGAGAGGATCACCGGACGCCTCGCCCCGTTGACGAGCTTCGCGAGACGGTTGACCTGCGGGGTCGTCGCGGAGACCTCGGGATGGTACGCCCGGAGGAACACGCGCTCCGGGTAGGCCGCGCGCGTGGCGGCGCGCTGGCAGTCGCGCGGCACGTCGATCACGACGGGGCCGGGCTTGCCGTGCGTCGCGATGTAGAACGCCTGCGCCACCGTCTCGGGTATCTCGTCGGCGGAATGGACGAGGAAGTTGTGCTTCGAGACGGCGCGGGTGAGGCCGGTCGTGTCCGCCTCCTGAAACGCGTCGGTCCCGATCTGGTCGAGCGGAACCTGTCCGCACACGAGCACCATCGGCACGCCGTCCATGTTCGCGGCGCCAAGCCCCGTGATCGTGTTCGTGAGGCCGGGGCCGCTCGTCACCACGACGACGGCGGGGCGCCCGCTCGCGCGGGCGTAGCCGTCCGCCATGTGGACGCACCCCTGCTCGTGGCGGCCGAGGACGAACCCGAAACCGGCGCGCGACAGCTCGTCGAAGATGTCGAGCACGTTGCCGCCGGGGTAGCCGAAGACCCTCTCGGCCCCGGCCATCCTCAGGCTCTCGACAAGCGCATGCGCCCCCGTTCTCCCGTTCCGCTTCAATCCCGGCTCCTGGTTCGTCTGTCCGTGGATTCTGCCAAACAACCGGCTTCCCGGCAGCGCGCCAGGCGCGCGCCCGTCGCGAGCGTCCCGGCAGCCGCATGGACCTCAACACGCAAAAACGAGATTTTCATGAGGACAGTGTGAAGAAAGGATGAATCCCTTCGGGGTTTCGTGGTGGGACTGCCGGGAATCGAACCCGGAACCTACGGTTTAGGAAACCGTCGCTCTGTCCAGTTGAGCTACAGTCCCGCATATTTTCGCGGAATTTTTGATTTGCGGTGTAATTTCGGTGTAAATCGTTTGATTCACGGTTCCGAAGATTCCTGCATTTCGGCGCAAATTATATCATATTGAATGAGCTGCCGTCAAACGCGCGCGAGGGGGTGCTTTGCCAGAGTGAACGCAATTTTAGATTTTGTCTAGTTGGTCAAAGGTGAAGGTCGTGGGGTTGATTGAAGTGGATAGCAGTTTTCCCTTCCTCCTACCCTCCCCGGGGAGGGACTTGCGTTTACTTTGGCAAACGACCAATGGCCGCGCTACAAGTCGAAGTAATTATTTCCTGGCCTTGACCCCGAGGTCGCTGAGCTTCATCGAAATCACGCGGCTGACGCCCTTCTCCTGCTGCGAAACGCCGTAGACGAGGTCGGATCCGGCGATCGTGTGCTGGTTGTGCGTGATGATGAGGAACTGCGAGTTCTGGAGGAACTCCTTGAGCTGGTCGACGAAGCGGCCGATGTTCGCGTCGTCAAGCGCGGCGTCGAGCTCGTCGAGCATGCAGAACGGAGCGGGCTTGATCATGAAGATCGAGAACAGGAGCGCGACGGCCGTCATCGTGCGCTCGCCGCCGGAGAGGAGCGTGACGCTCTGGGGGCGCTTCCCCGGCGGGCGGGCGATGATGTCGATGCCGCACTCGAGCGGGTCGCCCTCGTTTTCCAGAAGGACGAGACGGGCCTCTCCGCCGCCGAAAAGCTTCGTGAACATCGTCTGGAAGTTCCGGTTGGCCTGCTCGAACGTCTTCTTGAAAAGCTCGCCCGACGTGAGGTTCAGGTTGTTGATGAGCTCGACGATCTGGGCCTTCGCGGCGAGGAGGTCCTCCTCCTGCGCCTTCTCGCGGGCGTAGCGCTCCTCGAGCTCGCGGCACTCGTCGATCGCGACCATGTTGACGGGGCCGAGGGCCGCGATCTCGGACTGGAGGCGCGCGACGCGCGCCTCGAGCTCCTCCGTCGGCGGGACGACGCCGTCCTCCCACGCGGGGTCGGGCTCGCGCAGGACCGCGTCGGCGAAGAGACCGTACTCGTCCTGCAGGTGGTCGTAGATGTTCTGCCGGCGCATCGTCGCCTCGGCCGCGGCGACCTCGAGCTTGCCGCGGAAGTCGCGCGCCCTGTCGAGCTCGGCGCGCTTCTCGGCGACGTCGCGGTCAACCGCCGTGATCCTCTCGAACATCTCCTGCCGCCGCGCGCGCTCCCCCTCCATCGCCGCGCGGCAGTCGGCCGCGGCCGCCTTCAGCTCGTCGAGCTGGCCGAGCAGGTCGCCCGACTCCTCCTTGAGGCGGGCGATCGAGTCGCGGTAGCGGGCGATGCCCTCGAGGCGGCCCTCGATCGAGCGCTGCAGCTCGTCGCGGCGGCGGCGGGCCGACTCCTCCTGCTGGCCGACGAAGGAAAGCTCCTGCTCCATCTGGCTTGCCGCGATGCGGCGCTCCGTGAGCTGCTGCGAAAGCGAAAGCGACGAGACCTCGAACGTGCGGAGCTCGTCCTCGGCGGCTGCGATCTCGGCCATCAGGACCTCGCGGCGGTCGGCCGTCGTGACCTTCGTCCCCGCCGGCCACGTCTCCGTCTCGCCGTCGCGGACGACCTTCGCGTCCTCGGCGAGGACGCCGGACAGCGTCGTGCTGGCGATCTCGCCGCGCCGGCGCTGGACGGCGGCGCGGCGCTCGTCGATCGCCGCCTGGGCCTTCGCGAACGCCTCCTCGCTCGCGGCAAGCGCGTCTTTCGCCGCGGCGAGGGACTCGGTGAGGAGCTTCGTCTTCTGCTCGAGGGAGTCGGCCTGCATCGCGACTTCCTCGATCTGCGCCTTCGTGTCGGCGATCTCGCGCTCGTCGCGCGCGGCGAACTGGCCGTACTCCTCGATGCGCTGCGCGTTGACGCCGATGACCTCGTTCGCGCGGCTGTAGGCGTTGTCCGCCGCCGCCTGCCGCGAGGCGAGCGACTGGAGGCGCTCCTCGACCTCGCGCACCTGCGCGTGGAGCTCCTGCTGGCTGCGCTCGGCCTCGACGACGACGCCCGTTGCCTCCTCGATCGCCCGCTCGACCTCGCGGCGGCTCCCCGCGTTCTGCTCGAGCTCGGCGTCGAAGTCGCGGATCCTCTGCCGCGAGACGTAGATGTCGAGGCCCCGCAGCTCGTCTCGCAGCTCCTTGTACTTCTTCGCCTTGCCGACCTGGCGCTGGAGGGAGGCGATCTGGCGCTTCATCTCCTTGAGGATGTCGGCCTCGCGCAGGAGGTTCTGCTCCGTCTGCTCGATCTTCCTCAGCGCCTCCTTGCGGTCCGCCTTGAACTTCGTGATGCCGGACGCCTCTTCGAAGACCGCGCGGCGGTCCTCGGGGCGAGAGGAGAGGATCGCGTCGATCTGGCCCTGGGCCATGACCGAATAGGACGACGTGCCGATGCCCGTGCCCATCAGGAGGTGCTGGATGTCCTTCAGGCGGCACGGCTGCTTGTTGAGGAAGTACTCGCCCGAGCCGTCGCGGTAGACGCGGCGCTGGATCGTCACTTCGTGGTACTCCGTGCCGAGCTCCTTCTCGCAGTCGGCGAAGGTGATCGTCACCTCGGCGAGGCCGAGGGGCTTGCGCGTGTCGGTTCCGTTGAAGACGACGTCCACGAGCTTCGAACAGCGCAGCGCCGTCGGGCGCTGTTCGCCGAGGACCCACCGGATCGCGTCGGAGACGTTGGACTTGCCGCAGCCGTTCGGACCGACGATGGCGATGAGGCCAGGGTCGAACACGAGCTTCGTCTTGTCCGCGAAGCTCTTGAAGCCGACGATGTCTAGCTGCTTGAGGTACATTGGAGGGTATTATACCAAATTTTGCCCGCTCCCTCTACCCGACGAGGCTGCGCCGCCGCCACGCGCCGCGGCGCCACCGGAGGTAGAGGAGCGCGGCGACGAGGCCGAGGGCGAACGGCATCGTCAGCCACAGAGCCGCGACCGTCGGATGGAACTTCGCGACGGCGAGGACGAGCGGCAGCCAGACGAGCAGGCGGACGGCGAGCTGGACGACCATCATGTACCGCGTGTCGCCCACGCCGCGCAAGGCGCCCTCGGTGACGAGGGAGACCGCCTCGGCGATCTCGCGGAAGAACATGATGCTGAACAGGCACAGTCCCGTGCGGCGGTAGAGCGCCGGGTCGAACGAGGAGCCCGCGCCGCGGAAGAGGTCCATGATGAACCCGGCGCCGGGAATCGCGACGAGGAAGCAGGCCACGAGAGCGACGAGGACGAGAAGGAGCCCCGAGCGGTAGACGCGGCACGCCGCCTCGTCGTCGCCCGCGCCGTGGTAGCGCCCGGTGAGGATCCGCACCCCCTCCGTCGTCGCGCAGAGCGCGAGGTAGAACACGTTGTTGACGGCGAAGACCGTGTTCGAGGCCGCGCTCGACAACGCGTCGAGACGTCCGACCACGAGCGTGAACACGGTGAACGTGAGGCTCCCAGCAAAGGCGGCGGCCCCGGCGGGAGAACCGTAGCGGAGGACGCGGAGCGACAGCGCCCTGTCGAAGGCGAACGCGCCCTTGCGAAACCCCTCGACGACGAGAGGGTCGCGGCAGACGGCCGCCACGAGAAGCGCCGAGGTCGCCGCGCCGGCGCAGACGAAGGCGACGGCCGCGCCCGTGAGACCCATCGCAGGAACAGGCCCCGCGCCGTAGATGAAGAGAGGATCGAGCGCCAGGTTCACGAGACAGCCGGCGAACGTCGCGAACGAGACGAAAAGCGTACGGCCCTGGCCGGTGATCACCCCGCCGAGGATCACGTTAAGGATCGTGAACGCACCACCGGGCGCATAGACGCAGAGATAGGCCTTCTCCGCCGCGCAGACGGCCTCGGCGTGCCCCGCAAGGTCGACGACCGCGCGGCTGACGGGGACGAACAGCACGACCAGCGGAAGCGAGAAGAGCAGGAGCCAGAGCCCCTGCGCGAAGGCCCGCACCGCGTCGACGCCCCGCCGCGCGCCGTGGAGCTGCGAGACGAAGACGCCCGAGTAGCCGAGCGTCGTCGAAAAGAAGGCGACGAACATCACCGCGACCATCATCGCCGGCAGCGAGGCCGCAAGCGCCGAGTCGCCGTCGGCGCACCGCGCGAGGAAGAGCCGGTCGCAGACGTGGTTGACGGCGCCCGCCGCCTGAGCGAGGACGAGCGGCCAGGCGATGCGCAGCACTTCGGCGACGCCGCCCCTCCCGGACGGAAACAGGCCGCGGAAGGTCATGCGCGTTCCGTCGGAAGGCCCCACGCCTCGAGCCTGGAGGCCATCCAGTCGAATGCGGCCTCGTGGAGGACGCGCGACTTCGCGTTCGGGATGACCGGCCCCGCGGCGACGCGGATGTCATACGCCGGATCGAACGGGCCGAAGTCCTTGAACGCCTTCCCGAGGAGACCCTTTTCGCGCGTAAGCTGGCAGCGCGTGTCGACGACGATCGGGACGACCGGGCAAAGCGCCTTCTCGGCGAGCTTCGCGCCGATGGACGAATAGACCTTCCGGCTGAAGACGCGCTGGCGCGTCCCCTGCGGGAAGATGAGAAAGCTGTCGCCGCCCTTGATGCGCTCCGTCCCGACGTTGAGGACGGTCATCAGGTCCTCGCGCGGCGACTTGCGCCCGACGGGAACCATCCGCATGTGGTCGGCCGCCTTCTCGAGGAACGGAAGGTGCGCAAGCGACGCCTTCGCGACGTAGCTGATCGGACCGAACGAGAGAAGCGTCGGCATGAGCAGGATCGTCTCCGTCGTCGACATGTGGTTGCAGAGGTAGACGACGGGCCCGTCGTGCTTCAGCCGGTCGGCGAACCCCTCGACGACGACGCTGAGCCCGAGGCGCTCGGCCGTCGTAACGGACGAAAAGCACGCGTTCGCCCACTTCTCCGTCGTGAGGAGCCCGAACGGCTCGGTCAGCGCGCAGTAGGGGAACACCTTCGTCACGCCGAGCGTGTAGCGCAGCGTGTTCCACCCAGAGGGCCGCGCGCGCTTCGCCGCCCTGCGCTCGGGAGGTGTGGAATAGGACCCGGTCGAACGGAGCTCGGCCTGGAACTGCTCAATTGTCGTCGTTTGCATTGGACTCCGCCTGGCGCGCCCTTTCCTGCCGGAGAAGTTCCGTCTGGGCCTCGCGCTCGGCCTTCTCCTTCTCCATCGCGTCGCGCTGGGCCTTGAGCTCGTCCTTCAGGAGCTGGAGCTCCTTGCGCTGCTCCTCGCGCGCCGCGTCGAGCTGGGCCTTCTCCTTCGCCGCCTGCTCCGCGCGCTCCGCGGCCAGCGCCTCGCGGCGCTTGCGCATGCTGTCGAGACGCCCGCCGCCAGTCCCGACGTCCGAACCGCCGCCGCCGAAGCCGTTGCCGCCCAAGCCGCCCGGCCCGCGGCGCAGAAGCCCCGCGCGCTGGCCCGCCGCCAGCCCGTTCGCTCCCATGGCGCCCGCCGCGCCCGCCGCGCCCTTGCCGCCGCCCTTTCCCGAGCTCGCGCCCAGCTCGAGCGACACCTCGACGTCGTCCTTCACGATCGTCATCGTCGCCTTGACGGGGTCGGCCTCGAGGACCTTCCACCCGTTCTTCTCCTCGCCGACCTTGAGGTAGTAGGCGACCGGATGCTTCGGGTCCGCATTGTCGGAGAACCCGACCGTCGTCGCGCCGTCCGGCGTCACGTTGATCATGCTGAAGCGGATTGCGGACTTCAGGACCTCCTGCTCCTTCGTCAGCTCGCGCTGCTCGGCCTTCGACGCCTCGGTCGGCGGCTTCGTCGGATCGAACCCCGGCGGCGTCGGACCGAACATCTGGCGTTCGAGGATGACCTCGTAGCGCTCGAACGAATTCGTCTCGGCGAACGCCTCGACGGCGAGCGCGGCGACGGCGGCGATGGACAGCGGCAACCTCATCTCAGCAAGACCTTCCCCTTTCAAGGCAGACACGCAGCGAACCAATCGCCGCGGCCGTGTTGACAACGGAGGGGTCCCTCCCCTCCCCGACAAGCGAATCGGACGCCGCGCCGTGCATCCAGACCGCCGAGGCGGCCGCCAGAAACGGGTCGCCCCCGAGAAAGGCCCAGCGCGCCCCGACCACGCCCGCCAGGAGGTCGCCCATCCCGCCGAGCGCCATGGACGGATTGCCCGTCCGGTTCTCGTAGACGCGTCCCGCGCCGGGCGACGCCACGAGCGTGTTCGCGCCCTTCAGGACGACCGTCGCGCCGTAGCGGACGACGATCTCCTCCGCCGCGCCGCGCCGGTCCGCCGAAACCCTCTCCCTCTTCCATCCCAGCAGCCTCGCCGCCTCGCCCTCGTGCGGCGTGAGCACGATCTCCTGCCCCCCGGCCGGCGCATGGCCGGTCCTTCCCCCGCACCGCGCGGCGAGGGCCGAAAGCGCGTCGGCGTCAAGCACGAACCGACCGCCGACGCCCGAAAGCAGGCGCAAGACGATCCGCTCGGAGGAAGCCGAGACGCCAAGCCCCATGCCGGCCACCGTCACGTCCGCCTTCGGCGGCACGCACGTCGCGGACAGCTTCGCCAAGGTCGCCTCGGGGACGAGCGCCCCTGCCGCGAAGCGCGAGGCGTCGGGAACGACAAGCTGCACCAGACCCGCTCCGGCCGCACGCGCGCCGAGCGCGGCGATCACGGGCGCATGGGGATAGCGCCCGCTCCCGCCCACGACGGCAACCGTCCCGACCGTGTACTTGTTCGCGTCGTCCGGACGGGGGGGGAACGCCCCCTTCAGCTCTGTCGGCACGCGCGTCATAATGCGGAGAGAATCCTTCCCATGATTGAAAGTATACACTATTTTCGAACGAAGGGGAAGACGGCCCGGCAGTAGATTCCGCTCGGAGACGGAAGCCCCGCCCCCTCGAGGAGCATCTCGCCCGACTCCAGCCGCGCCGTCGGCCACAGCTGCCCGAGGACGTTCTCCGCCACGGCCGGCGAAAGCCCGGGCGTATGGCTCGAAAACAGGACGAAAAGCGGCGTTTCGGAGAGCAGCTCGCGGACGAGCCCGAGCGTCTCCTTCAGGTCGCGCTCGATCTTGTACATCTCGCCGCCCGCGCCCCGGCCAAACGTCGGCGGATCGAGAACGACCGCGTCGTAGCGCCGTCCGCGGCGGATCTCGCGCCTCATGAACTTGTGCGCGTCGTCGACGATCCAGCGGACCGGATGGTCGCCGAGCCCGTTGAGACGCGCGTTCTCCCGCGCCCACTCGACCATTCCCCTCGAGGCGTCCAGATGGCAGACCTCCGCACCGCCCAGCGCCGCCGCCAGCGTCGACCCGCCCGAATAGGCGAAGAGGTTGAGAACCCGGGGAATGATTTGATTGCTTGATTGTCTGATTGCCTGATTGACGGTCGAGCGGATCCACCTCCACTGCGCGCGCTGCTCGGGGAAGATGCCAAGATGCCCGAAATCGGTCCCGCCGAGCCGAAACGCCATGCCCGCCGTCTCGATCGTCCACTCCTTCGGCAGGTTCCCGCGGCCGTGCCAGCGGTTGCCGTCCTCGCGGTCGAAGGACGCGTCCGCCCGCGCCCAGTCGGATTCCGCCCGCGCCGGACGCCACAGCGCCTGCGAGCACGGGCGCGCAAGCACGTAGCGCCCGAAGCGCTCGAGCTTCCGGCCGTCGCCCGAATCGAGGAGCTCGTAGTCGTCCTTCATCGCCGTCATGCCTTCCTGAGCCGCGCAAACGCCTCGAAGAAGCCGGGGTACGACTTCGCCGCGCAGTCCGGGTTGTCGATCTCGACCGGACCGTCGGCGACCGTCGCGCCGACGGCGATGGCCATCGCGACACGATGGTCGTCGAACGCCTGGAACGACCCGCCCCTGAACGTCCCGCCGGAGCCGCGAACGACGAACGTGTCCTCGCCCGCCTCCGTCCCGACGCCGAAGCGCTTCAGGACGTCCGCCATCGCCGCCACGCGGTCCGACTCCTTGAGCCTGAGACGGCGAATCCCCGAGAAGCGCGTCACGCCCGCCGACGCGCCGGCGAGCACCGCGAGAGCAGGGAAGAGATCCGGACAGCCCGAGACGCAGACGTCGATCGGCTCGCCCTTCCACGCCGCGGCGATACGAGGCGCAAGCTCCATCACGGCGCGGTCGGGCTGCGCCGAGCGCGCGTCCAGCCTCTCGAACATGACGAGGCTGCCCATCGCGTTCATCGCGTACCAGAACGCCGCTCCCGACCAGTCGGCCTCCACCTTCGTCTGCGGCTGCGGAACGTACGCCTGCCCGCCCGGCACGTCGAAGCCGTCGTCGCGGACGGCGACGTAGATGCCCGCGCCCGTCAGGACGCGGAGCGTCATGTCGACGTAGCCGCGCGACTCGAGCGGCGACGTGAATCGTATCTGCGAGTCGCCCTCGAGGAGCGGCAGCGCGAAGAGAAGCCCCGTGACGAACTGCGACGAGACGTCGCCCGCAAGCTCGTGGAGCCCGCTCTTGAGGTCGGAGTAGTCGATCTGCGGACGCTCCGAGAGCCGCCCGCGCGTCAGGAACGTCACCGACTTGCCGAGCGCCGCCGCGACCGGGCCGAGGAACCGGCGCGTCGCCCCGCTCTCGCCGCAGTCGAGGACGCAAAGCTGGCTGTCGCCCTTCAGCGCCCCGAGGCAGCGCTTCGTCGCGAGAATGTCCTCGCTGTCGCCTTCCGCCGGCGGAAGCCGCGAATAGTCGCCCGCGAGGAAGTCGGCGACGAGAAGCCGGTGTTCGTGCGACTTGGACCGCGGAATCCCCACGGAACCCGTCCGCCTGCCGGGCTGGATCGTGATCATTGAAGGCTCTCCTTCGAAAGGTTGACCGTCACGCCGCGCACGTCGCCCCATCCGCAGGGCAGCGCAAACGTGACGGCGTCGCCCGCGCGCTTCTTGTCGCCGCGCATCAGCGGCGCGAGGGCGCCGAGCGAAAGCCCCTCTGGCAGCGCCGTCGGGAGCCCGGCCGCCGCGAACCGCGCGGCAAGCTCGCCCGGCCACGCCGCGTGCGCGAGCCCGCGGCGGACCGCGATGCGCGCCTCCTCGACGCAGCCGATCGCGACCGCCTCGCCGTGCGTGACGCGGTAGCCCGTCGCCTTCTCGACCGCGTGCGCGACCGTGTGCCCGCAGTTGAGCATGATGCGCCTCCCGCGCGTCTCGAGCGGATCCTCCCGCACGATGCCGACCTTCACCATCAGGTTCTCGGCGATCTCCTTCGCACTGACCCCCGACTCCTGGCCCCTGAGTCCTGTCCCCCGGCCCCCGATCGCCTCGTGCTTGATCATCTCGGCGCGCCCGTCGGAGACGAGCTTCGGGGAAAGCGTCTCGAGGAAGTCGGTGTCGATCACGACCAGCTTCGGGAAATGGAAGGCGCCCGCGAGGTTCTTGCCCTCCGGGAGATCGCACCCCGTCTTTCCGCCCGTCGACGCGTCCACCATCGAGAGCAGCGTCGTCGGAACGTTGATCCAGCCGATGCCGCGCATCCACGTCGCGGCGGCGAACCCGGCCAGGTCGCCCGTCACGCCGCCGCCGAGGGCGACGACGGTGTCCGCGCGGCCAAGCCCCTTCTCCGCGAACGCGTGCCACAGATTGGCGACGGTCGCCGGCGTCTTGTGCGCCTCGCCCGACGGAATCGTCGCGAACGGGGCGACGCCGAGCCGGTCCGCCCAGAGCCGCGCGACCGTCTCGTCCGCCACGACCGGACGCCCCGCGAGGACGGCGGACGCGAGGCCGCGGCCGACGACGACGAGCGACGACTGCGCGTCGAAGAACGCCGCGACGCGGTTCGGGAAGGACGCGTAGTGCGCGGCGCGCTCCTTCGCGCGGTCGCCGAGCGGACGCGACCCCGGCGCCGCGCCGATGCGCCGCGCAAGCTCCTCTTCGGGCGGCGTGTCAAGGCAGAAAACCGTTCCGCACCCCTCGCAGAACGCCCTGTTCTCGTCACGGAGAAGAGTGCCTCCGCCGAGAGAGACGACGGCAAGAGTTGAAGGTTCGAAGTCGAAAGTCGAAAGTTCTTGGGCGCGCCCCGAAGCCACTTTTTGAAGTGTCTGGCTCTCCAAGTCGCGGAACGCCGATTCGCCGCGAGTCTTGAAGATCTCGGGAATCGACATTCCCGCTTCGGCGGCGATGCGCCCGTCAAGGTCGACGAACGCCGCGCCAAGACGGTCGGCCAGCGCCTTCCCCAGCGTCGACTTTCCGCTCGCCGGAGCGCCGTAGACGAAAATCGTCCCCGTCGGACGTCCAGATGCTCGCTTGTCTCCCATGCAGCAGAACTCGGCCAGGGTCAGACAAGCCCGCGCTTGACGAGGTGTTCCGCGATCTCGACGGCGTTCAGGGCCGCGCCGCGGAGGAGCTGGTCGCCGGAGACGAACATCTCGAGGCCCTTCCTGTCGTCGCGGCTGATGTCCTGGCGGATGCGTCCGGCGAGGACGTCGTACTTCGCCGTCGCGTCGAGCGGCATCGGGTAGCCGCCGTTCAGCGGATCGTCAACGACCCTGACGCCCTCGCACGCCGAGAGGATCTCGCGCGCCTCGGCGGGCGTGATGTCGTTCTCGAACTCGAGGTTCAGCGACTCGGAGTGGGCGCGCGCGATCGGCACGCGCACGCACGTGCAGGAGAGCCTGAGCGTCGGGTGGTGCAGCATCTTGCGCGACTCGTTGAGCATCTTGAGCTCCTCGAGCGTGTACCAGTTCTCCTCGTTGAACTTGTCGATGTGCGGGATGAGGTTGTACATCAGCTGGTGCTGGAACGCCTTGACCTCGAGCGGTTCGCCCTTCGCGTAGGCCTTGATCTGGTCCTCGAGCTCGTTGAGGCCCGGCTGGCCCGCGCCGGACGCCGCCTGGTACGTCGCCGCGACGACGCGCCTGAGGCCCTTCGCCTTGTGGAGCGGCGCGACGGCCTCGAGCATGATCGCCGTCGTGCAGTTGGGGTTCGCGATGACGCCCTTGTTCCAGTCGAGGTCCTCGGCGTTCACCTGCGGGACGACGAGCGGGACCTCGGGGTCCTGCCGGAACGCGCGGGAGTTGTCGATCATCTTCGCGCCGGCCTTGACGACGGCGTCCTTCAGCTGGATGGCGACGTCCGTCTTGCCCGCGAAGAGGACGATGTCGAGTCCGTTGAACGAATTCTCGTCGGCCTTCCTGACGTGATACGTCTCGCCGAGGATCTGCTCGTCGCGCTCGCGCGACGCGAAGACCTGCACGGCGCCCTTGAGCGGGAAGTTCCGCTCCTTGAGGACCTTGACCATCTCGGTGCCGACGGCACCGACGCCCACGAGACCAACTGAATACTGCTTCATAGTTGGCATATTATACCAAATCGGCGGCGTCCGCGCACACGGCCCAACTTTGCGAGGCTTCGCGGCTCGGCCTGCGGCCTCGGGGGACATGCGGGGAAACCAAGCGCGACGCGGGCGGGAGCTCAGCGGGCCGTGGAGACGACTTCGCCCTGCGCGAGACGGGTATGGAGGACGTCGCCGCTCTTCACCTGCCCGGCGGACTTCACGACGGCGCCGTCCGCGTCCGTCGTGAGCGAATAGCCGCGCTCGAGGACGGCGTACGGCGAGAGCAGCGCGAGCTTCTCGCGGAGGCGGTCGAACGCCGACTCGCGGCGCGTCAGCTCGAGGACGGTGGACGACCCCAGGGCACGGGAGAGCGTGTCGAGACGGTGCGCGAAGTCGGACGCCCGCGCCTGGAGCGCGGGCGCGAGGGCGGACGCGAGATGGTCCGTCCGCTGGGCGCAGAACTCGTACGCGGCGCGGAGGTTCGAGAGAAGCGCGGCCGCGCAGCGGTCGACGCGGGCGAGGAGCTCGGCCTGGACGGGCACGGCGATCTCGGCGGCGATGGAAGGCGTGCCGGCGCGCCTGTCGGCGGCGAAGTCGCAGAGCGTGTAGTCCGTCTCGTGTCCGACGGCCGAGATCGTCGGGATCTTCGACCCCGCGACGGCGCGGACGAGCGCCTCGTCGTTGAAGCAGAAGAGGTCCTCGAAACTGCCGCCGCCGCGCGCGACAATGAGGACGTCCGCACGAAACGGGGCGCCCGCGCCGGACGGGGCCTCCCCTCCCCCGGCGTTGAAGTAGTCGATCCCCGCGATGACGCTCCGCGGCGCGTCGGCTCCTTGGACCTGCGCTGGGAAGAGGCGGATCTCGAGGTTCGGGAAGCGGCGCGTCAGAACCGTGCACATGTCGTGGATCACGGCGCCCGCCTCGCTCGTCACGATGCCGATGCGGCGCGGAAGGAACGGGAGCGGACGCTTCCGCGCGGGATCGAAAAGACCCTCGCCCCCGAGCTTCGCCTTGAGCGCAAGGTAGCGCTGCATCAGGTCGCCGAGCCCGGCAAGGGCGACGGCGCGGACGTTGAGCTGGTAGCTGCCCTTCGGCGGATAGACCGTGACCGTTCCGAACGCCTTGACCTTCGCGCCGTCCTTCAGCCCCTCGCGCAGCTCGGGGTGGCGCCCGAGGCTCGCCTCGTAGGGCCCGGCGAACATGACGGCCGGAATCTGCGCGCCGGCGTCCTTGAGCGTGAAGTAGCAGTGCCCGGACGGATACCGCTTCCACCCGCTGACCTCGCCCTCGACGATGATGCGGGAGAACCCGCCCTCGATCGCGCCTTTCAGCGCGGCGGTGAGCGACGTGACCGTGAACTCGGGGTGGCTCGCCGGCACCGGGTCACCTCGTGAGGACGCTGCGGGCGAGCACCCGCCGCGACGCGCGGTAGGAGTGGATGCCGACGGAGAGGATCGTCCCGACGGCGAAGAACGCGCTCATGAGGTTCGTCCCCCCGTAGCTGAAGAACGGCAGCGCCATCCCCTTGGTCGGGAGCGCCTCGCACACGACGCCGAGGTTGAACATCGCCTGGAAGAACACGATGAACGCCATGCCGATGACGAGAAACCGGCCGAAACGGTCGGCCGCGTGCCGCGCGATGTAGACGGAGAGGGCGAAGAACGCGGCGAACAGCAGGATGACGACGATGGAGAAGACCAGGCCGAGCTCCTCGGCACCGACCGCGAAGATGAAGTCGGTGTGGCACTCGGGGAGGTAGAACTGCTTCTGTATGGACTCTCCGAGCCCGACGCCCGTGATCCCGCCGTTCTTGAGCGAGACCAGCGCCATGTGGGCCTGGTACTGGGCGGCGGGCATCGTCGCCGTCGAGACCTTCTCGGCGGCGTCGTGCGAGCTCTTGATGAACGCGACAAGGCGCCGCATGCGGTTTTCGTTGAAAAGCATCACGACGCCCGCGCAGACGGCGCCGAGGATTCCGGCGGGGACGATGTAGCGGAGGCGCACGCCGGCGACGAACATGACGAGCCCGCCGGCCGCGCCAATCACCATCACCGAGCCGAAGTCGGGCTCGCGGATGACGGGGAGCGCGTAGGCGGCGATCAGGACGCACGGGATGGCGAGCCCCTTCCAGAACAGCTCGACACGCCAGGCAAGGCGGTCCATCCAGACGGAGAGGATGACGACGACCGCGAGCTTCGCGAGCTCGCTCGGCTGCAGGTTGAAAAGCCCGAGGTCGATCCACCTGAACGACCCCTTCACCTCGCGCCCGCCGAACTGCGGCAGGACGAGGAGGAGGAGAACGAACACGACGCCGTAGAACGCCCACGACAGCGCCGGAACGTCGCGCCAGAGGCGATAGTCGAACAGAGCCGCGACGACGGCCACGAAGCCGCCGGCGGCGATGTAGACGCACTGCCTCTTCAGGAAGTAGTAGGCGTCATGGTGGAACTTGACGCCGTTCGCCTCGCTCGCGCTCGAGAGGACAATCAGCCCCAGCGCCACAAGAGCTGCGACAACCAGGGCGAATGCGAATAGCGCGGACTTGCGCACGTCCCCTTACTGCTGCTGGGCGTCCGGGGGAAGCTTGAGGATCTGCCCGGGGACAAGCTTGTCGTTCTCGCCCAGGTTGTTGAGCTCGAGTATCGCGGCCGCGCTGACGCCCCAGCGGATCGAGACGCCCGTCAGGTCGTCGCCTTCCTGGACCGTATAGGTCGGACCGCCGGCAGCCTCCTCTGCGACCGGCCGCGGGGCTTCGTCAACCGGCTGCGGATCGACCGCCTCGACCGGCTCGGCGGCCTTCTCGGCCTTCTCTTCGGCCTTCTTCGCCGCCGTCGCGGGCTTCTTCGCATCGGCCTTCGCCACGTCGACCGTCGGCGCGGGGGCGGAAACGACCTTCTCGGCGGGGATCTTCAGCTTCTGGCCGATCTTGAGACTGTCGGAGGTGAGGCCGTTGAGCGCCTTGAGCTGGCGGATGTTGATGCCGTTGCCGTACGCGATCGCGCCGAGCGTGTCGCCCGACTTGACGACGTACTCCTTCGTCGGGCCCTCGTACGCCTTGGAGCCGTTCGCCGAGGCGGCCTTGGCGGGCGGCTTCGCGAAAGCGCCCTCGGGGACCTTCTGCTCGCCGACGTCGATCTTCCCGGGAAGCTTGAGCTTCTGACCGATGCGGATGTTGTCGTCCTTGAGGTTGTTGAGGCGCTTGATCGAGCTGATCGTCACGTTGTACTTCTTGGAGATCTTCGCGAGATAGTCTCCGCGCTGGACGATGTACACCGTGTACTCGGGCTCCGGCGGGGGAAGCGGCTTCACGACCACGGGCTTCGCGACGAATTCGCACTGGCAGTCCGGAGCGCCGCACGGGCACGGCGCGCCAACGTGCTTCGTCCCGGGCGGGCACGTGCAGTGCCTCTCCTCGACGACGATCGGCGTGCCCGTCTGCGCCGGAACCGCCTCGGGCGCGGGGGCGACTTCCGTGCCGATGCTCTTCACCTCGCCCACGGGGGCGTGTTTGCGCTGGTAGTTGGGATCCTTGCACCCAGCGACCGCGGCGACCGCGGCGAGTCCGAGAACCATGCCGATTTTGTTCATTGTCTTTGTTACCCTTCTTTATTGACGAGTGACGCGAAGACCTCCCCGCGCTCCCCGAAGCTTCTAAACTGGTCGAAACTCGCGGTTCCAGGCGAAAGGAGCACCGTGTCGCCCTTCTCCGCGTCGCGCTTCGCAGATTCCACCGCCCGCTCCATCGTCCCGCAGACCTCGCAGTCCACGGCCCCGGACCAGGCGGAGCGAAACTCCTCCGCGCAGTTTCCAATAAGATACACTTTTTTGACCCGCTCTGTCAAGACGGGCACGGCGACTTTCGGATCGTCCCCCTTGGGGAGCCCCCCCGCGATCAGGCGAACGTTCCGGCCGGGGCGAAGAAGCCCGGGCTTCGGGACCATGCGCACCCCGGCCACGAGCGCGGCGACGGAAGTCGCCTTCGAATCGTCGACATACCGTATGCCGCCGATCTCAGCGACGGTCTGCATCCGATGCGGCAGCGGCTCGAACTCGAGGAACGCGCGGCGAATCGTCTTATCGTCCACGCCGGCGGCGAAAAGAAGGAAGCACGCCGCAAGCGCATTGCGCGAGAGCACCGGATTGTCGAAATACGATCCGTCGTAGAGCTCGTCCGGACCGTCCTTGCAGACGCCTTCCCACAAACGGTGCCCGTCGAAGACCGTCATGTCGGACGCCCGGCCGGGGCGCGTCATCGCGAGAAGCCGCCGCTTCAGCGCGTGGTAGACTTCGACCGACCCGTGGCGGTCGAGATGGTCTTCCTGCAAGTTGAGTATCGCAACGGCCTCGAAAGTGTCGGGCGGCAGCACAGTCGTCTCAAGCATGAACGACGAGACCTCGACAACGGCCCATCGGGTGGTGCTCGGTGCGTGCGCTTCGCTGGTGCTTGGTGCGGACTGAAGAGAGAGCGCGAGCTCCGAGACCGGGAGCCCGTAGTTGCCGCAGGGCGTTGCGCGCATCCCGGCGAGGTTGAGCGCATCCGCGACAAGTTTCACGACGCTCGACTTGCCCTTCGAGCCGGTGACCGCGAGCATCTTGACGCCCAGCTTCTTCAGCTCGCGGCAGCCGTACTCGAGCTCGCTCATGACGCGCATCCCGGGGCTCGCAACGACGAGCCCGTACCCGTCCGCGAAGTCGACGGACCTCCCCCCGGCCTCGGCGAGCCGCGCCGCGGCATTGCCGCTCGAGCCCTTTCCGAGCACGAGGACCTTCCTTTCGCAGTCCGGAGAACGAGAAGACGACATGGTTTTCGCGGCAAGCCCCGCCGCACGAGGCATAGTATACCATAAATGCGCGGCCGCCGCCCGCAAAGGCCGCCGCTCCGCGCTCTTGCCGAAGGATCTCGCCCAAAAAAAGGGGTGGATTCTCACGAACCCGCCCCCCATCCTGTTCTCACCGCAGATCAGAACAGACCCGCCGGACGCGGGGGAAGAAGCTTGGCCTTCATCTCGACCCACTTCTCGAGCGGAATCTCCTCCGCCGTCTTCAGGACAGCCGGTATGCCTTCGACGACCGCCTTGTCGGAACCGGAGAAACAGAAGATACCCCTCTCCTTCGTCACCGTGAAACGCGGCGCGAGGAGGATCTGGCAGCCGGCCTTCGCGCACGCGTCGGCGAACGCGGCCTCCTTGACGCCGGGCTTGAACGTGATCGGCCCTCCGATCTCGTTGGCATAGACCTCGGGGGAGTTGCCGACAAAGCCCCACCAACTGAAGCTCGAGGACGCCTCGCCCTTGACGATGCCCTTCTCGGTCATGACCTCGTAGACAGGCTTGAAGTGCGCATCCTCGAGGGACGTGTCCATGTCGGCGCGCCAGCGATCGTCCAACGTGCTCTTGCAGCCCGTAATGGCCGCGACCGCAACGCCAACGCAACCCAGCAGCATCAATTTCTTCATTGTATGTCCTTTCGATTTTTACCTGTTACTTGACCAGGCACTCGCCCGGATGCTGGAAAGTATACTCCCCTAGGGAAATTCTGTCAATCGCAGATTTCACTTCGGGAATTTCGCCTTGGGAATTGGACATGGAGGCGGAGGACGGCTTCCACCAAAAGGCCGTCGATGAGCGAGTCGTCGCAGACGTCGAGTTGTCCGTCCTCTCGCCGGATGGAGGCGATGGTGGAGGGTCGAGCTCCTGCTCGACTGCACGGAAAGCGGCTCAGCGGACGATGATCGCCGTTCCACGGCCGGCGACGACGAGCTCCCCGCCGCCGGAGTCGACGACAAGCCCCGCCACCGCCCCGCTGGAAGCGGTGTACGTCCCAGGGGGAAGCCTCGTCCCACCGACGCTCGCGCGCTCCACCACGAGCCGCTTCCCGTCAAGGTCAAGCGAACTGCCGGACGCGATCGACAGCGCGGAGACCTTTGCGCCCGCAACCAGAACGACCCGCGAGCTGTTCGCGATTTCAAGCGTCGCCCTGGAAAGGTCGTCGATCGCAAGGCCGCCGGACAGCGACGGGAAGCCCGTCTTCGCGCCTGCGGCCGTGCTGCTCGCCACATTGGCGACCCTGATGGTTCCAGCACCCTCCCCCGCCCCTCCGCCCTGCAGGTAGACCGTGCCGGCAGACGAGCCGTAGTCGGGCGTCGCCGAATTGGCGTTGTCGCCCCGCGCCGCGATGGTTCCCGAGAAGTCCGCAAGCGTCGCGCCGGCGTCTGTCAGCCGCACGGCCACGCGTCCGCCGCCGCCCGCCCCGCGCGACTTGGCGCCGCTGCCGCTGCCGCCGTTTGCCGAAATGCCTCCAGAGCCGACGAGCGAACCGGCCGTGATGTTGATCGCCCCCGCACCGCCCACGTGGAACCCGCCGACCACTCCCGATCCCGCGTTGGCGCTGCCGTTCAATGTCAGGCATCCGCCAACCGTCAGGACGATCGCACCGCCGCCCGGATTCGTGTTGCCCATGTCGCCGCTCCTTGTTCCGGAACCGCAGAGGCGCGGGTCGAGGATGGAGTCGTAGACCTTCAGATGATCCGCCGAATTGGCGACGCTCCCGCCGTGGTACCCCAGCGCGGGACTCGCGTCGGCCCCCCGACGGCCGCGGTTGTAGGCATAGAGAGTGGCGTCGGAGTCGACCGTCATGTCGCCCGAAACCGAGACGACGCAGGCCGGATAGGCCGCAATCGAATCCGCGTGGAGCTGGAACACGCCGATCGACGCCTTCGAAGCGAGCCGCACGTCGCCGCCGAACGTGTACGGCTCGGCCGCCATGAACATCCACGGCCCCGAAAGGACGTGCTCCTCGCGCGCGGGAAGCGAGATCGCCCCGCCGAGATAGAGGATGCCGCACAGCGGCGCGGAACTGGACGTCAGCGAAGAGACGCTCTCGAAGCCGCCGGGCAGCGACAGGGTCGCCCCCGCCGGCACGGAGAGGATTCCGCTGTCGCGGAAGTAGACGTGGTCGAACGTCCATGTCTCGCCGGGCTTCACGCAGAGGCACCCGCCCTTCCGGACATACCGTACTTGGTAGCTCCAGCTGACGGCATTGTTGCCCACGAGCAGGGAGCCGTTCGCGTCGGCGGCGTTCTTGACGTAGATCGTGCCCGCGCCAGCCGAATAGCCGCCCCACGAACCGTTGGCGAGGAGATTGGCCAGCGGGATCGCCACTTCGCCCGACGTGGCCACAAGCGCCATGCGACCGCCGGATCCGGCATAGCCCGTGTAGGCCGTTTCGCTGACGCCCGGCGGGCGGGCCGAGACGTCGACCTTCCCGGATCCGGAGATCGAGGAGGCGGTGATGAACACGGAGCCGCCCGCGCCGAAGCCCTTCTCGGGGTTTGCGCCCGCAAGGCGCTGCGACGCCGCGGTTGCCGCGACGGTGCCGTCGATGACAGCCGCGCCCGTCACCGCGAGCCTTACGGCGCCGCCGCCCGAAGAGGTGTTCCTGTTTCCGCTTTCGCCTCCGGAACCGACGTCCTCCGGCGCGCGAACATTTCCGTACACGGCCGAATGGCTGCCCCGCGCGCTCGCCGCATGGACGCCGACCTGCGAACCCGAAGGGCAGCGCCCGACGTTGTATCCGCGGCCGATTGCGTCGATGGACGCGGCCGCGCCGAGCGTGAAGTCTCCGCCAACGGACACGTTGAGCCGGAACCGGGCCGCCGCGTTGTTGGCGACGTTCGTGTTTGTGGCGTGCGTCCACCTGCCGCCGTTCACTGTGCAGTCGCCCGCGATCGAGAAGAGCGGGAACGAGCCGACTTCGTATGTCGTCTGGATTTCGACCGTCCCCGAATATCCGTCTCCCTGCGTCCAGCTCGCGACCGACGTGGCGAGTCCGTTCTCGCCCGTGGCGTCCCAGACGAGGTCGCGCGACGAGAAGTCCCCGCCCAGGAGGATGTCCAGCGTCCCGGGATCGGATGACGACGGCATGCCCTTCGACCAGTTGGAGGCCGTCGAGGCGAGACCGTCCGACGCGGCGCCGGCGATCCACACGTTCCTGTCGGACGGAATGTCGCCGTTGACGGCGAACGCGGCAAGCACCGCGGCCATTCCGGCAAGAACGTGGAAACAGACCTTTTTCATCGACCGACCCCCTTGATGGACAAACGCCCCGACTGTGCGTCCGTATCCTATCAAAAAAGCGGCGCGGCGGCATTACCCGAAAGTGTAATATGAATGCGGCGCAAAAGCGGCGTCCGCCTTCACGCATGGTCCCTTCCGATGAATTCGCACGGCGCGCGGCGCGCGAGGAGCCCGCAGAGGAAGCGCACGCCGTAGGTGACGTGCGACGCGAAAACCCCCGTCGCCGCGAGCGTCCAGGACACGGGATTGGGCGAGAACGTCGTGAGCGCCACGAGGGCGACGTAGAGAAGCATCGGCACCGAGACCGCGAAGTTCCACACGCTGTCCATCGCGATGGACATCGACGCCGGCTGCGGGACGGCGACCAGCGCCGCCCAGGCGAGGAGGTACGCGACGAACAGCGTCGGGACGAAATAGCCGAGGTGGAGCGAATTGGACGGATAGCGCTTCACGAAATAGCCGCGGTGGAAGGCGTAGCGCCCCAGCTGGCGGAGATGGGGGCCGAAGAGCGCGCGCCGGTGGTGGCAGACGATCACCCACGGATCGTAGACGATGCGCTTCCCGGCGTCGACGACGTCCTTGCAGAGGAGCGTGTCCTCGCCCGGCCAGAAATCCGTCCGGTAGCCGCCGAAGGAGTCGAGCAGCGACTTCCTCACGAACAGGTTGCAGCTCGGGTAGTCGTCCACGTCGCGCCGCACGCCGCCCGCCTTGTAGCGGTAGCGGTAGTTTCCCGAGACGAGCAGGTTGTCGTAGACGCGCCCGCCCATCCGCGACATGAACGGATCGTTCGGCGGCGTCACGCCGGGCCCTCCGACCGCGCCGATGGACGGGTCGCCGAAGTACTTGACCGCGTATTCGAGCCAGTGGGGGTCCGGATAGGCGTCGTCGTCGATGAACGCGACGATCTCGCCCTTCGCCGCCCTGATGCCGATGTTGCGCTTCTCCGCCGGCCTCACCTTGCCCGTGCCGATTACCCTGGCGTTGGACGAGGGACGAGAGACGCGTTCTCCCTCGTCTCCCGTCTCATGTCTCGCGTCCTCCAACTCCCCGTCCGGCAGGACGATCACCTCGAAGTTTCGGTAGGTCTGCTCGCCGAGCGCGGCAAGGCACTCGTCCAGCATCCAGCTCCGGCGCGGACAGGCGATCACGACGGAGACAATCGGGTCGTGGCCGAGCTTCGGCGGCACCTCGGCGCGCGCATAGTAGCGAAGGACCCTGAGCCGGTAGAAGACGGCGAGCGAGTCGAGCGCCATCGTCTTGACGGTCGCGGCCCTGAGCGCGCCGAACTTGTTGCCGAACCGGATCACGACCGGCGCCTCGGCGATCTTCGCGCCGCGCTGGTGGGCGATCGCGAGAAGCTCGAGGTCGAACGCGTAGGTCTTGACGAGCATGCGGCCGAGCGCCTCGCCGAGCACCTCGCGACGGAAGAGCTTCATGCCCGTCTGCGTGTCGGTGATCGGCAGGCCGACGAAGATCCTGACGAGCGTGAAGTAGACCCAGCTGACAAGGCGGCGGTGCCAGGGATACTGGACGACGGACCGCGGATGGCGCTTCGATCCGATCACGATGTCCGCCCCCTTCGAGACCATCTGGTCGAAGAACCACGGCGTCTGCTTCGGGTGGATGTCGAGGTCGCCGTCGAGGAGCATCACGTACTCGCCCGTCGACGCGTCGAAGCCCGCCCTGAGCGCGGCGCCCTTCCCGCCGTTCTTCTCGCAGACGACGGGGCGGATCACGACGAAGCGCGGCGGCGGGTCGGCCTTCGCCCATCCCTCCGCCGCAGCGAGAAGCGCCGCGCCCGTCCCGTCCGCCGAGCCGTCGTCGACGGGAACGAGCTCGGCGCGAACGCCGTGCGACTCGAAGAGCTCGGCCGTCGCGCGCAGGTTCCCGGCGATCTCCCCGGCCAGGTTGTAGACCGGCAGAACGACGGAGAGACGGCCGTCGCCGACCGTCTCCCTCGTGAGGGACCACTTCTCTTCGAGCTTGGTCACCTTTGCACGTCCGGCCGATTAGCCGCGCAGAGCCGCCTGCGCCGCCGCGAGGCGCGCGATCGGCACGCGGTACGGCGAGCAGCTGACGTAGTCGAGGCCGATCTGGTGGCAGAACTCGACGGACGACGGGTCGCCGCCGTGCTCGCCGCAGATGCCGCAGTGGAGCGACGGACGCGTCGCCTTGCCGTCCGCGACCGCCATCTTCATGAGCTTGCCGACGCCGGTCTGGTCGAGCTTCGCGAACGGGTCGTTCTCGAAGATCTTCGCCTCGTAGTAGGCGTTGAGGAACTTGCCCGAGTCGTCGCGCGAGAAGCCGTAGGTCATCTGCGTGAGGTCGTTCGTGCCGAAGCAGAAGAACTCCGCCTCCTTCGCCATGTCGCCCGCGGTGAGCGCGGCGCGCGGGATCTCGATCATCGTGCCGACCTCGTAGCCGAGCTTGACGCCGCTCGACTCGATCTCGAGGTTCGCGGCCTCGACGACGATGTCCTTGACGTACTTGAGCTCCTTGACCTCGCCCGTGAGCGGGATCATGATCTCGGGCTTCACCTTCCAGTCGGGATGGCGCTTCTGGACGTTGATCGCCGCGCGGATGACGGCGCGCGTCTGCATGCGCGCGATCTCCGGATAGGTGACGGCGAGGCGGCAGCCGCGGTGGCCCATCATCGGGTTGAACTCGTGGAGGGACTCGATGATCTCCTTGATGCGGGAGACGGACTTGTTCTGCGCCTTCGCGAGAAGCGCGATCTCGTCCTCGCTGTGCGGCACGAACTCGTGCAGCGGCGGGTCGAGGAAGCGGATCGTGACGGGATGGCCCTCGAGCGCCTCGTAGAGCTGCTCGAAGTCGTCCTGCTGGTACGGGAGGATCTTCGCGAGAGCCTGGCGGCGCTCCTCCTCCGTGTCGGAGCAGATCATCTCGCGGAACGCCGCGATGCGGTCCGCCTCGAAGAACATGTGCTCCGTGCGGCAGAGGCCGATGCCCTCCGCGCCGAGCTCGCGCGCCTTCTTCGCGTCGCGCGGCGTGTCGGCGTTCGTGCGCACCTTGAGGCGGCGGAACTTGTCGGCCCACGCCATGATGCGGCCGAACTCGCCCGCGATCGTCGCGTCGACCGTCGTGATGACGCCGTCGTAGATGTTGCCCGTGGAGCCGTCGATCGAGAGCCAGTCGCCCTCGCGGAACGTCTTGCCGTTCAGCGTGAACTTCTTGTTCTCCTCGTCCATCGCGATCTCCTGGCAGCCGGAGACGCAGCAGGTCCCCATGCCGCGCGCGACGACCGCAGCGTGCGAGGTCATGCCGCCGCGGACCGTGAGGATGCCCTGGGCGGACTTCATGCCCTCGATGTCCTCGGGGCTCGTCTCGAGGCGCACGAGGACGACCTTCTCGCCGCGCTTCTTCCACGCCTTGGCGTCGTCCGCCGAGAAGACGATCTTGCCGCACGCGGCGCCGGGCGAGGCGGGAAGGCCGCGGCCCATCACCTTGCCGCGCTTCAGCGAGGCGGCGTCGAACTGCGGGTGGAGGAGCGTGTCGAGGTTGCGCGGCTCGATCATGAGGACCGCCTCCTCCTCGGTGCGCATCCCCTCGTCGACGAGGTCGCACGCGATCTTGAGCGCGGCCTTCGCCGTGCGCTTGCCGTTGCGCGTCTGGAGCATGAAGAGCTTCTTGTTCTCGATCGTGAACTCCATGTCCTGCATGTCGCGGTAGTGGCCCTCGAGCGTCGCGCAGATCTTCTGGAACTGCTCGAACACCTCGGGCATCACCTCGGCCATCTTCGCGATCGGCATCGGGGTCCTGACGCCCGCCACGACGTCCTCGCCCTGCGCGTTCATGAGGAACTCGCCCATGAGCTTCTTCTCGCCCGTCGCCGGGTCGCGCGTGAAGGCGACGCCCGTGCCGGAGTCGTCGTTGAGGTTGCCGAACGCCATCATCTGGACGTTGACGGCCGTGCCCCAGCTGTAGGGGATGTCGTTGTCGCGGCGGTAGACGTTCGCGCGCGGGTTGTCCCAGCTGCGGAAGACGGCCTTGATCGCCTCGACGAGCTGCTCCTTCGCGTCGGACGGGAAGTCCTTGCCGATCTTGCCCCTGTACTCGGCCTTGAACTGCCCGGCGAGCTCCCTGAGGTCGTCGGCAGTCAGCTCGACGTCGAGCTTGACGCCCTTCTTCGCCTTCATGTCGTCGATCAGCTTCTCGAAGTACTTCTTGCCGACCTCCATGACGACGTCGGAGAACATCTGGATGAAGCGGCGGTAGCAGTCCCACGCCCAGCGCGGGTTCTTCGTCTGCTCGGCGAGCGACTCGACGACCGTCTCGTTGAGGCCGAGGTTGAGGATCGTGTCCATCATGCCGGGCATCGACGCGCGCGCGCCGGAACGGACGGAGACGAGCAGCGGGTTCTTCGCGTCGCCGAACTTCTTGCCGGCCGACTTCTCGAGCTTGTCGATGTACTCCATGACCTGAGCCATGATGTCGTCGCCGATCTTCCTGCCGTCGTCGTAGTAGCGCGTGCACGCCTCGGTCGAGATCGTGAAGCCCTGGGGCACCGGGAGGCCGAGCCCGGCCATCTCCGCAAGGTTCGCGCCCTTGCCGCCCAGCAGTTCGCGCATGTTGGCGTTGCCTTCGGTCATCCCGGCGCCGAAGAAGTACACGTACTTTTTCTGTTCGCTCATTTTTGTATTTTCTTTCCTTAGTTTATCTGATTCGCATATTTTACCAAAAATACGCCCGCGTGTGTTGGACGAAAGAAACTTCCCTTCCGCCGTGCGCTTCCCCGGATCCCCCGGCCGCGGCGCGGCGGGGATGCCGCGTCCCCCCGCGAGGCCTTGGCTTCCCCCTTGACGGCGGGCGGGGGGAACGGGGTTAGGCGGAGCCGAAGGCTTCGCGGGCGCGGGCGAGGTCGGGATAGACGCGGCAGAACGAGCGGATCTCCTCGGTCGGCTGGACGAGGTCGGGGACCATCACCGGAAGCGCGCCCGCGGCAAATGCGCCGCGCAGTCCGCTGAACGCGTCCTCGAAGACGCAGCACCGCTCCGGCGCCACGCCGATCTTCGACGCCGCGCGCAGGAAGATGTCGGGCGCGGGCTTTCCGTTCGCGACCTCCTCGCCCGTCACGACCGCGTCGAAATACCCCGCGACGCCCGCGGCCTCGAGGTTGTGGAGGACGACCTGCCGGATGGAACTGGACGCGACGGCGGTCCGTATGCCGTTGTCCCGGCAGAACCCCAGCATCTCGAGAAGCCCCGGCTTCTTGTCAGGCACGCCGGACAGCTGCGCGTCCCATGCGATGCGCACGGCCCTGTCGCAGTAGCGGGGGACGTCGAGCTGCGGATACGACGCGCGGACGATTTCGGAGATGGCGCCCTTTCCGAGTCCGCAGAACCTCGTCGGGAACGACGACGGGACGTCGACGCCCTGCTCGGCGGCGGCCCGGACCCAGGCGCGCTGGTAGACCTTCTCCGTGTCGAAGAGAAGTCCGTCCTGGTCGAAGATCGCCCCAAGATACCTGAGCTCGGGCCCGTCCGTCACGCCTCTTTCAGCGCCTTTTCCCTGCGCGCGAGCTCGAGGTCGGCGTCGACCATCATCTTCACGAGGTCGCGGAACCTGACCTTCGGCTCCCAGCCGAGCTCGCGCTTCGCCTTCGACGCGTCGCCGAGCAGCTGGTCGACTTCCGTCGGGCGGAGGTAGCGCTTGTCGCACTCGACGTACTTCTCCCAGTCGAGCCCGACGAGCCCGAACGCCTCCTGGAGGAACTCCTTCACCGAGTGCATCTCGCCGGTGGCGAGCACGAACTCGTCCGGCCTGTCGTGCTGGAGGATGCGCCACATGCCCTCGACGTAGTCGCCGGCGAAGCCCCAGTCGCGGAGAGAGTTGACGTTGCCCATGTAGAGCCTGTCCTGGAGCCCCATCTTGATGCGGCCGACGGCGCGCGTGATCTTGCGCGTCACGAACGTCTCGCCGCGCCGGGGCGACTCGTGGTTGAAGAGGATGCCGTTCGAGGCGAAGATCCCGTACGCCTCGCGGTAGTTCCTGACGGCCCAGTAGGCGTAGAGCTTCGCGACGGCGTAGGGCGAGCGGGGGTAGAACGGCGTCGTCTCCCTCTGCGGCACCTCCTGGACGAGACCGAAGAGCTCGGAGGTCGAGGCCTGGTAGAACTTCGTCGTCTTGTCGCGGCCCGTCAAGTGTATCGCCTCGAGAAGGCGCATCGCGCCGAGCGCGTCGACGTCGCCGGTGAACTCGGGCGAGTCGAACGACACGCGAACGTGGCTCTGCGCGGCGAGGTTGTAGACTTCGTCCGGCCGGATCTCGTAGACGAGCTTGACGAGGTTCGCGCTGTCGGCGAGGTCGCCGTAGTGGAGGAACATCCGCACGCCGTTGATGTGCGGGTCCTGGTAGAGGTGGTCGATCCTCTCGGTGTTGAACGTCGACGCGCGGCGGATGACGCCGTGCACCTCGTAACCCTTGGAGAGGAGAAGCTCCGCCAGGTAGCTTCCGTCCTGGCCCGTGATTCCCGTGATCAGCGCTTTCTTCATTCCGTTTTCCGCCCTTTCCCTTGCTTGCGCGCCGACGCGTCCGCCGGCCGTCCGCATTATACCATTTTCCCCGCCCCCCCGCGCGCGAAGAGCGCCGCGCCCACGAGGGCGGTGAACGGCGCGACGAGGACGAGACCGAAGCTGCCGACGAGCGTCTTCACGACCTCGGCGCTGACGAGCGTCGAGTTGAGGAAGTCGAGGGGGCGCGTCCCCTGCGCGGCGAAGACCATGAGGAGCGTGAGGTAGCCGCCGGAGTAGGCGAGGAGAAGCGTCGTCGTCATCGTCCCGACGACGGCGCGGCCCATGCGGACCCCCGACAGAAAGAGCTCGCGGAACCCGAGCGAGGGGTTGTGCCGCTTCACCTCGCAGATGCCGGCCGCGATGTCCATGCCGAGGTCCATCGCCGCGCCGGACGACGCGAGGATGATCGCGCCGACGAAGACGTCGCGGAGGTCGAGCGCCGGATAGCCCGAGAAAAGAAGCTGCTGGGCGAACGGCATCGTCGCGCCGTTGACGCTCATCGCGCGGGCGACGACGTGGGCGAGCGCGAGCGAGGCGACGACGCCGAGCGTCGATCCCGCGAAGGCGGCGAGGCCCTTCCGCGTCCATCCCGCGACGAGGTAGACGATGACGGCCGTGAGAACGGCGACGACGAGGAAAACGACCGTCGAGGCGTGCCAGCCGGCGAGGACAAGCGGGACGAGGAGCTTCCAGACGACGAGGCAGCTGAAGACGAAGCTGAAGAGCGCCTTTGCGCCCGTCCAGCCCCCGAACGCGCAGAGGAGGATGCAGAACGCGAGGAAGAAGGCGGCGCCCCAGCCCATGCGCCAGTGGTCGCGCGCGACGAGGATCGCGTCCGCGCCGGCGCCCTCCGGAAGGACGACGAGCGCCGTGTCGCCTGGCGCGAACTTCTTGTCGAGCTCCATCTGCGCGCGGAGCTCGTTCGCGGCGGGGAGGACGCGCCCGTCCGGCAGCCGAACGGACAGCCGCTGCGTCCCGAACTCGACGAGGCCGTGAAGCCGGAGGGACGAGTCGTCCGTCTCGACGACTTCCGCACGGACCGTCCGGGCGGCGTCGTCCGCGAGCCGCCGCGGCCCGGGCGCGAAGGCGAGGGCCGCGCAGCAGAGCGCGAAGACGGCGGCGGGGAGGGCCCGCCTCATTCGTAGAACGCCTTCATGGCCTTCGCGATGTCGGTGTTCTCGATGAACCCCGAGAACCGCTCGGCGCCGGGTCCTTTCGCCGTCGTGAGCACGGGCATCGCGGTGTGCGCGCCCGAGCTCCAGCCGATGCCGGCCTTGTGGGACATCACGACGCGGCACTCGCCGCCGAGGAGATAGCGCCGCTCGCCGTCGTACTTGTCGTTCTCCTCGACCTTCGACCTGTGGAACGCGACGTCGTGCTCGAACGCCCTCTCGATCGACTTGGCCTCGCCGGACGAGAGGACCATCGGGTCCTTCTTCCTGTCCCCCCCGAACCTGAAGCCGAACGCCTCGGAGACCATCGGCTTGACGTCGTCGAACGAGAGCGCGGGGTTGGCCGCGAACGCGTCGGCCACGCGGCCCTCGAACCGGCCGACGGACATCTTCTGCCGGGCGAGGCGGTCGAGGTAGAGCGCGTAGCCCGTGCCGGCGAAGCCCATCGACATGCCGCCCGTCTCGTGGTCGCCCGTCACGACGACGAGCGTCTCGTCGGGATGCCCCTCCTGGAACGCGAGCGCGACCTTGACGGCCTCGTCGAGGGCGAGCACGTCGCGCAGGTTCGTCGCCGCGTCGTTTGCGTGTCCCGCCCAGTCGATGCGCCCGCCCTCGGCCATGACGAAGAACCCCTCGTCGCCGTCGAGCAGCTCGACGGCCTTCGCCACGAGCTCGGCGAGCGTCGGCTGCGAGCCGTCGGCGTCGATCGCCGTCTCGAGCGGCCCGTTCGTGAACTTCGTGAGCACCCGGCCCGCGTCCGGACCGAGGGCGAGGAACTCCTCCTTCGTCCCGACGATGCGGTAGCCCTTGCTCCGCGCGTAGGCGTAGGCCTCGCCGCATGCCGCGTACTGGGCGTGGTTCGTCGAGTTCTTCGGCGTGACGTCGAGGCCGCCGCCGGCAAAGAGGTCGAAGCCGGAGTCGGCGAGGTCGAGCGCGATGCCGTAGGCGTCGCCGCGGTTCTTGCGGTGCGCGTAGAACCCGGCCGGCGTCGCGTGGGTGATCGTCACCGTCGAGAGGATGCCGACCTTGCGCCCGGCCTTCTTCGCCGCCGCCGCGGAGGAGAGGAGCGGCCGCCCCTCGGGATCCACGCCGGAGTAGTGGTTGCGCGTCTTCTCGCCGCAGGCGATCGCCGTCGCCGCGGCCGCCGAGTCGGTCACGAGCGAGTCGAACGAGCACGTGCGCGTCGTCGCCGTGAACGGCATCGCGTTCATCGCGAGCGGGCCGCCTCCGGTCGCACGGGAGAACTCCTCGGCCGTCATGCGCTGGGGCACGGACATGCCGTCGCCGATGAAGAGGAACACGTACTTCGGGCCCGCGGCGAAGGCCGAAACCGCCATCGCCGCAGCCATCGCCAAGACCAGGGTTCTCATTTGACAGCCTCCTCCATGTTGCTTTGCCAAGATTATACCACCTGCCCCCCGCGCTTATCAAGGGCGCCGGGCCCGGACGGGGCCGTCTGTCCGGGACACGGGCGCCGCCCGCGCCGCCGCGCGCTACCTGCCGCGCCGCGCAAGGGCCTCGTGGTATTCGGAGTACGACCCCTCGAACCACGTCGTCCTGCCCTTGCCCTCGAACGCGAGGATGTGCGTCGCGATGCGGTCGAGGAACCAGCGGTCGTGCGAGACGACCATCACGCACCCGCCGAACTCCTGGAGGCCCTCTTCCAGCGAGCGGAGCGTCGCGACGTCGAGGTCGTTCGTCGGCTCGTCGAGGAGGAGGAGGTTGCCGCCCGAGGCGAGGAGCTTCGCGAGGTGGACGCGGTTGCGCTCGCCTCCCGAGAGGACGCCGACCTTCTTCTGCTGCTCGGGCCCGCGGAAGTTGAAGCGGCTGCAGTAGGCGCGGCCGTTCATCATCGTCGTCCCCGCGAGCTTCACGAACTCGCCGCCGCCCGTGATCGCCTCGTAGACCGTCTCGTCGGCCTTGAGCTCGCTGCGCGTCTGGTCCACGTACGAGAGCTTCACCGTGTCGCCGACCTTGAACGTGCCCGAAACCGGCTGCAGCTGCCCCGTGATGAGCCTGAAGAGCGTCGTCTTCCCCGCGCCGTTCGCGCCGATGACGCCGACGATGCCGCCGCGCGGCAGGTCGAAGTTGAGGTCCGCGTACAGCACCTGGTCGCCGAACGCCATCTTGACGTGCTCCGCGCGGACGACGAGGTCGCCGAGCCGGGGCCCGGGCGGGATGCGGATGACGAGGTCGTCCTCGCGCGTCGACACCTCCCGCTTCTGCAGCTCCTCGTAGCGCTCGACGCGGGCCTTCGCCTTCGCGTGGCGTCCGGACGGGTTCGTCTGGATCCACTTGAGCTCGTTCTCGAGCAGCTTCTGGCGCGACTTCTCGACCTTCGCCTCGCGCGCGAGCATCGCCTCCTTCTGCTTGAGCCACTCCTCGTAGTTGCCTTTGTACGGATAGCAGATGCCGTGGTCGAGCTCGAGGATCCACTCGGTGACATCGCTCAGGAAGTAGCGGTCGTGCGTGACGACGATGAGCGTGCCCTTGAACTCCTTCAGGTACGCCTCGAGGCGGAATGTCGTCTCGGCGTCGAGGTGGTTCGTCGGCTCGTCGAGGAGCAGGACGTCGGGGTTCGAGAGAAGAAGCCTCGCGATCGCGACGCGGCGGCGCTCGCCGCCGGAGAGCACCGCGACCTTCTTCGAACCGTCGGGGCAGCCGAGGTCCGCCATGCGCCGTTCGACGAGGTTCTCGAGGTTCCAGTAGTCGTTCGCGTCGATGATCGCCTGGAGACGCTCCATCTCGGCCGCGGCCTTCGGGTCGTCGAGCTCGCAGCAGAGGTCCTCGTAGCGCGCCACCATCGCCTGCGCGTCCGCGACGCCCTCCATCACCGTCTCGAGGACGGTCTTCGAGTCGTCGAGCTCCGGCTCCTGCGGGAGGTAGCCGACCTTCGTCCCCTTCGCGACCTGCACCGTCCCCATGAGGTCGGCGTCGAGCCCCGCGAGGATCTTGAGGAGCGACGACTTGCCCGCGCCGTTCGCGCCGATGACGCCGATGTGCGCGCCGTAGAAGAACGAGAGGTTGACGTCCTTGAGGATCGTCTTCGCGCCGACCTGCTTCGTGACGTCGATTAGGGAGAACTGGTATTCGCCTGCCATAGAAAAGTTGAGAGTTGAGGGTTGAAAGAAGCGTGCATTATACACTATTTCAACGGCGGAAGGCAATGCCGGGCCGCCGCACACGCAGTTCGTTATAATAGCGGACGAAACTACTCCGCCTGCTCGGCAAGGGCTTTTTTCGCCTTCTCGCCGAGGACGGGCCCGAACTTCGAGACGATGTCCTGAAGCTTCAGTTTCCTTAGCTTCGGCTTGAGCGCGGCGTTCGACGTGATCTTCTCGGTTTCGGAGTCCGCGAGCGCGACCAATTCGCCCCACTTGTCGTCCACTGCGGCGCATGTGCCGCGGAACGGCCCGAGCTTCTTCGCCGCGTCGGCATATCGCT
>Ga0310690_10000431_pt1 | contig 91114 bp, 90 predicted proteins | sample AusTroGonzalo_MG_2_FD_207661 | JGI IMG/M metagenome (GOLD analysis project Ga0310690, IMG submission 207661) | Bovine rumen microbial communities from tropical cattle in Woodstock, Queensland, Australia - Gonzalo_04 (v2) (version 2) | ecosystem: Host-associated > Mammals > Digestive system >...
TGAAACGGCCATACCCTTGATAGATTTGTCAGCCGACACATCGCGCCCCCACGGGGGCGTGTGAATTGAAACAAAGCCTCAAGAGCCATTTTTCCCATGTTACCATCGCGCCCCCACGGGGGCGTGTGAATTGAAACATCTGGGCGACAAGCAATTGACCAAATTGTGTCATCGCGCCCCCACGGGGGCGTGTGAATTGAAACCTTATGATTTGTGCATCGGCCTTATCGAAGCGGATCGCGCCCCCACGGGGGCGTGTGAATTGAAACCGGCACTATCACGTTTGCCGACCAGCCGTCCGATCGCGCCCCCACGGGGGCGTGTGAATTGAAACATTCCAATATTCGCCAATCTTGGAGGGTTCCCTATCGCGCCCCCACGGGGGCGTGTGAATTGAAACTCACCATTACCGCCGCAACCGCTGGCACCGCTGATCGCGCCCCCACGGGGGCGTGTGAATTGAAACAGACTGAGACGCCATAAGATCACGTTCACTACATCGCGCCCCCACGGGGGCGTGTGAATTGAAACATGACAACGGCCTTTCCATTACTTTCAAGGACATCGCGCCCCCACGGGGGCGTGTGAATTGAAACTTACGCCTCCCCAATAAAAGAATCCGGTTATCATCGCGCCCCCACGGGGGCGTGTGAATTGAAACTTGTTCGCGCACGGGTTCGGGCGGCGATGCACATCGCGCCCCCACGGGGGCGTGTGAATTGAAACCTGTTCTTCCATTACTGGCCTCCCATTCTGGAAATCGCGCCCCCACGGGGGCGTGTGAATTGAAACCCGTCTTCCGGAATGACGTTAAGCATCTTGAAATCGCGCCCCCACGGGGGCGTGTGAATTGAAACCCGCTCGTCCTTGCGCGGGTACGCCCTGTTCAGATCGCGCCCCCACGGGGGCGTGTGAATTGAAACGACTATGTCACCTAGCCGTGTCTTAAATTCCGATCGCGCCCCCACGGGGGCGTGTGAATTGAAACAATCCTTTGAAACGCTGGTACGTACCGCTCCAAATCGCGCCCCCACGGGGGCGTGTGAATTGAAACTACAATCCGGATGCTGATGGTCTTGGCATGCAGATCGCGCCCCCACGGGGGCGTGTGAATTGAAACCGTGCGTATGATAGTTATATCAAGGGAACGGAAATCGCGCCCCCACGGGGGCGTGTGAATTGAAACTACAAGACGCAAAACGCTAATTATTGGCGTTGTATCGCGCCCCCACGGGGGCGTGTGAATTGAAACGGAATTCTTCGCGCAGCTGACTGCCGAAAAGCGATCGCGCCCCCACGGGGGCGTGTGAATTGAAACTTTTTTATAGAGGATGTAACCAAAAAATGACCATCGCGCCCCCACGGGGGCGTGTGAATTGAAACCGCCATGGTGGAGAAGACTCCGAAGGATGTCGATCGCGCCCCCACGGGGGCGTGTGAATTGAAACCCTTGAGCACCTTGCGGTTCGTCGAGACCTCCCATCGCGCCCCCACGGGGGCGTGTGAATTGAAACTATCATGCTTTATCCTAAGTCAATCAATCCTCATCGCGCCCCCACGGGGGCGTGTGAATTGAAACGGCTTTCACTTCGGCAACTTTGCCGCCGAGAAATCGCGCCCCCACGGGGGCGTGTGAATTGAAACAACTGTTCCTCTCGCTCAAACTGCTGGAACAGATCGCGCCCCCACGGGGGCGTGTGAATTGAAACTCACCATTACCGCCGTTGCCGCTGGCACCGCTATCGCGCCCCCACGGGGGCGTGTGAATTGAAACTTGGAAAGCGCCGAGAACTTGACCGAAACATACATCGCGCCCCCACGGGGGCGTGTGAATTGAAACTTTTTCATCCGAAAACCTCCGCTTTATCATCAATCGCGCCCCCACGGGGGCGTGTGAATTGAAACCTCACTTGTTACCTTGTCTTTAATTGTACGCAATCGCGCCCCCACGGGGGCGTGTGAATTGAAACAAGCACAATTTCGTACATTGCTTCAAGCTCGCATCGCGCCCCCACGGGGGCGTGTGAATTGAAACTCGCAGAACCCGAGCGTTTCCCGCGTTGTGGTATCGCGCCCCCACGGGGGCGTGTGAATTGAAACTGCCAAAGATTGAGACCGAAAATGTCCCATTAATCGTACCCCTTGCGGGTACGTGAATTGAAATTGCCCCTCGTAAGCGCTCTGCAAGTTGTAGTCATCGCATCCCTTGCGGGTGCGTGAATTGAAACTTTATACCCTTATATGCTAAGAACCCGCCACCACCATACCTCAATGGAGCGAATAAGAATAGGACCTGTTCCTTGAAGAAATGAGTTTTTCCCACCCACAAAAAATAAAATTATATTTAACTTCAATTGCTGCAAGGAACTCCGATGCGAAAGAAACCGTCAGAACTGGATTTTGAAGAATACATCCGTCAGGTCGAGCCCGCCAAGCGGGAAAAGTCTTACGCGTGGTCTACGGCTATCGGCTTGCAGCAGGTCGATGGTCGGACGCCCTCGGATTATCTGCTCGAAGTAGCCAAGAAGAATATCGAAGGGAAGATTTCCCTGAACATGGCGCAGGCACTCATTGATTCTTATTACGACTCGAAAACAGAGCGGACGGATGACCAAGACGAATCGGAAGAAGCGGACAAGGTTTCGGTCCGCACTGCACTAGTTTTGTGTGAAAATGCTTTCAGACTTTCGCCGTCATTTTTGATTGCCATCCACAAGCGCCTCTTTGATCGGATTCTCAAGCATGCCGGAGAAATCCGCAAATACAACATTTCGAAAAAGGAATGGGTGCTGAACGGGGTTTCCGTGATGTATGGGGCTTCATACGAGTTGCGGATGGCCCTGGATTACGATTTTGAACGCGAACGCGAATTCAATTACAGCAACTTGAGCATGGACGAGATTGTTCGGCACTTGACGTTTTTCGTATCGAGTCTGTGGCAGATTCACGCCTTTGGCGAGGGCAACACGCGTACGACTGCGGTTTTTACCATCAAGTACCTGCGTTCCATGGGATTCAAGGTCGGGAACGACATTTTCGCCAAGAATTCGTGGTATTTCAGGAATGCGCTCGTCCGCGCCAACTACAAAAATGTGAGAAAGGGAATCCAACAGGAGCCGGAACATCTCGAAAAGTTCTTCCGAAACCTGCTAATGGGCGAACATAATGAGCTGAGAAATCGCTATCTGCATGTTGACTACAAGAAAACCCAAAGCCGCATCAACACTGAAAAATCAAGCCCAGAAGCAACGAAAAAACGTGGTAAAAATGTCCCTGTAAATGTCTCTCTAAAAGACCGACCGAAAAAGATTATTGCCGCTCTCTCCAAAGACCCTCATGTGTCAGCCACAAAGCTTGCCGAAAAATTTGGCGTCACGGAAAAAACAATCAAAAGAGATTTGCAGTTACTGAAGCAGCAAAATTTGATCACCCGTGTTGGTGCCGACAAAAACGGCTATTGGAAGGTGAACTAGTCACGCAGACCTACACGCACGGCACCATGTATATGGGCAGATAGATTACCCCATCTTCATTTTGGTAATCCTTCGTATAAACTATGTATTTTTGCGGAAGCTTCAATCTGTACTTTTTCAAGAGCGCATCAAAAGATTTGTGCTGCCGATAACTGGACGACTTGACTTCGATGGGGCAAATTTTATTCTTACGTACCAGCAAGAAATCTATTTCGTATTTCTTTTCGGCACAAAGTTCCTCGTCGTAAAGACTAAACTCATGGAAAAAGAGATCGTCACCATTCGCCCGCAACATCTGGGCCACGACATTTTCAAAAATCATTCCCTGATTGATTCCCAACTTGCCTGCAATCAGGGCCTGATAAAGTTCATCCGATTTTTGCAACTTAACCATTTGCGACACCAAGAGCCCGGTATCGCCCATATACAACTTGAATCGTTCGCTTTTCCTGTACAACTCCATGGCCACTTCTGGCACCGTTGTATTTGCGCAGATGTTACCAATCATCGACTCGCTAATAAAATTGAACGCACCGACATAATTTTTATAGCGGGCATTCTTGTCGATGGAAGACATTTTGAATATCGGGTTTTTGCGGTTCAGTTGTTCGGGCAGATGTCTAAACACGACCGAGGCATTTTCACCGTTCTCGGAATCATGTTTGTTGAGATCTTCTTCGTAAAGGGCAAGGATGTTTCGCTTCACAAAATCGATCTGGGCGTAGGTCTCGCCAGCGACAAACGAAGCAACGGCCTGAGGCATGCCACCCACAGCCATATAAGTGCGGAAAGACTTCATTATCTCATAATGTGCGCGACCGCCAACTCCACGCCCGGCATCGAACGCCTCGCGAACAACGTCCATTGTCACTTCGTCGCCTGTCGCCCACAAGAACTCTTCAAAATCCATCGGGAACATTTTCAGGCGATATTCTTCAGAGGGAATCAGAATATCCTTAATATTCTTCTTGATAGAAATCAGCGAGCCGGTTTCGATATAGTCGTATCGACCATCCTGAACCAGATACTTGATTGCCTGGCGTGCAAGCGGGAAAAGTTGGATTTCGTCAAAGATAATGACCATCCGGCCCTTATTGGGCTTTTTCTTGGTAAATAGGAATAAGTTCCTGAAAAAGGAGGTCAAATCGTCCATCCCTTCTTGAAACAGTTCCTTGATATTAGGGCCCACTTTCGCGAAATCTACAACCAGGTAATCGTCGTATTCGTTCTTGGCAAATTCCAAGGCCACGGTACTTTTCCCAATACGGCGAGCGCCTTCGATAAAAAGTGCCGTTTTTCCTTTGGAAAAGGCCTTCCATTGGAGCATTTCCTTGTAGATTTTGCGTTTGAACATAAGGATTCCTCTGCCATAATATAACAAAAATTCCCGAAATTACAAAATCTTTTTGGCCACTTTTTCCCGAAAACGCAAAATCTTTTCATCGTCCAAAGCACAAAAAAGGCGATTTCATTGAAAAATCGCCATTTTCGCTAAAATCGGGATTTTTCCCCGCCTACTCTTCGTGGGCGTTGACTTCTTCGGGGTTGAGGACGCGGATTTCGATCCTGCGATTGGCCATGCGGCCCGCCTCGGTGGAGTTGTCGGCCTTGGGGCGGGAATAGCCGTAACCGGTTGCTGTCACGAGGTCTTCGGGGATGCCCTTGCTAATCATATACATGCGCACGCTGTAGGCGCGTTCTGCCGAGAGCACTTGGTTGAAATCTTCGCCGCCTTCGCTGCTGGTGTGGCCTTCGACTTCTATTTTCGCCTTGGGGTTGCGCTTGAGCCCGGCGATGGCCGCGTCGAGTGTCTTGAGCGAGTTCGGGACGAGTTCGGCGCTGCCTGCCTTGAAGGTGACTCCGGTGAGTTCTGCGCGCGTGTCGTCGAATACAACGGTGATGCCGCCGGTGCTTGCCGTCAGCGACACGTACGGGGTCTCGCCACATTCGAACGGTCCAGTCAGGCTTTCGCAAAAGATGGTGTACTTGTCCTCTCGGGGGATCATGAAGCTCGCCTCGCCCTCGGCATCCGTGGTCACGGATATTTTGTTCTTGGGCTGGGCCTGGCCGACAAAGATCAGTTTCTTGCGGGCGTGGGGCGAATCATTGTCATCTACATAGGAAACATTCAGTACTGCATGCGTCTTGTTCGGCGCGAGGGCATAAGACAAATTGAACGCAATCGACACAGCGATAACGAACTTGGGAAAAAACATTTGTACTCCATTCATAAAGGCACCTCCCCAAATGGAGGAAATCTGGCACAAAGATACATTTAGAGGGGTAAAAATGGGCAAAATGTATTTGCAATATAAGATGTTTTTTCAAAACACGACAACGGCGGGCCATTTTCAGTTTTAAGGCATTATTTAGGCATTATCCGTAAAAAACAAAAAAAAAGCGCCCGCCGTGGGGAAACGGCGAACGCCAACGCAACAAAGGACTACTGGAAATACAAAAATTTACTTTTCCTTTTTCAAGTCCTCGAAGAACTTTTTAACCTCATAATCATAGAGCGTCATGTAGTCCGGGTTCATCTTGCTTGCGAAGTTGAAACGGCTAATTTTATTATTACGGCAATATTCGAAAATTTTCAAGGCGTTTTCGTAGCCCTCGAAAATTGTTTGCCTGTACTTGTCGCCCTTGGCGTTGTCGCCTTGGAGGATTTTGTATTGACTGGAAAGCATGGCGTTTGCATATTCCCCAGGCTCGGGAAACACTACATAGCGCAACACGTTGTCCACGCTCTTGTATTCCGGGGCGGATTCCTTGACGAGGAAACGCCGATCGAAAAAGCCTTGAAGCTGTACGGCGACCCCGGCCCCGCAAATCTGGAACATGTAGAAAAGAGTCTCGGGATCACCTTTTACTTTTTTTTCCCATTCTTTGTAATGTTCTTTTTGCTTTTGCTCCCGTTCTTTCAGTTTAAGTTCCGCCTCTTTTTCCTTTTGTTTTTCGGCAAGATAGGCGGCGCTGTATTTCTTTTCGTCCTCGAGTTCCATTTAAACCCCCGTTGCCCTTGCGGCGTCCAGCATGGCCTGTTTTGCGTCTTCATTCACAAGGCGCTTTTTTGCCTCACCCTCGAGCCATTCGTCAAGTTTCAGGCGCTCGGCCGGATTCATCCCGTCAAGGTTGATATTTTTTTCGAGGCGGATTTTCATTTTTTCGTTTTCTACATCGTTACGATTGAAAGCCATTTTTCTAACTCCGTCAACGCCGCCCGGAATTGAGCGGACAACGAAAAGACAGAAAAAAAGAAAGCCGGAAACAACGGGCAAAGGCAGGAATAAAAAAAAGTGCGCACCGCCTGTATTTACAACAAACTAAAAATTATGTTTTCCCGGTTCGCCTAGTCGCCGTAAATGCCCAGTTTCTCGGCCTCGCTTTTTATGGCGTCAAGGTTGATAATGCGGGCTTCTTTCCGTATTGGTTCGGGTTCGGGCGGGAAAATATCGTTTAGGGCCTTTACTGCAAGCACGGCGGCCCCCGGGAACTCCCGGCGCATTTCTATTACGTCTATGAGCGCCCCGGCCATGTACCCCGAAAGACGGGCCCGGAAAGATGCGCCCACGGTTTCCAGCTCTTGACGTATTTCACCGACCGCCCGGGCCGTCTGTTTCACCAGGCGCCCGGCGGCCTTTGTCGCCGTTTGCCTTGAATACCCCGCAACCTTGGCGGAGCCCTGGGCGTTCCCCGTCAATGCGTATTCACGGGCGAAAGCGGCGGCCCTCGGGCCCAGATCAAAGGCCCCTTTCAATACGGCATCATCGAACGAGGCGGCCACGGTTTCACGCCGTAGGCGCTCAAACTCCGAGACCTGGGCGGGCGTCAATGTAGATTGTTTGCGGCTCACGTCCACAAGACAAAAAAACAGGGGCGCCGTTTCAAGTACGGCGGGCCCCAAACACTACAAAACACTACTTTCCAACGATCGAACGTTTCACGGGGGCGCAACGGCGACACGTGGAAAGATACACAGGCACGTTTTAGGCACTGGCCGCAAACTGGGAGCCCCAAAAACGGAAACTGGCACAGAGCGCACGGAAACGCAAAGGACGGCGGCGGGCGTTACCGTCACCGTCCACGGATCGAGAAAGAACGGACGGAACCGGGGACGGCACGGGCAATAAATAAACCTACTTTGTATTGCTCTTTTTTGCTTCACAAACCAGGCACAATTAAGGCACGGTTTAGGCATTTTCGGCAAAAGGCAGGCCTCCGACATCACGGAAAAGGCGACCCCCTTTTATTCGCGTTTCTAGGCACCTTTGAGCCCGTTTTCATCCTCGGGGGTGTTCGGGTTAGGGCAAGACCCCCTAAAAGGGCACGGAACGCAACGGAAAAAGAACGACAGGCAAAGGACCGAAACACCCTACCCCCTTTTGGCATTTATGCCCCATCCCCTCCCCCACAAAATCCGCCCCGGGTTTCGTCTTTTTTTCCGCCCTACTGCTAACTTACCATTTTTCAAGATTGTCCAGTTAGGGAGTGTAGGTTATTCTTACGAATAATTAATTTATGTTATGTTATGTTAGTTATAACTACCTTATAACCACCTTATTAAGCACCTTATATTTTAGCCTTTTCTAACATGGCGATTTTGGACTAAAAACGCCACTTTTTATAAGGTAGTTATAAGTACCTTATAACTTTATTAAGGTTTATTAAGGTTTATCAAGGATTTTATTTTTTTTTATTCGTTTTTTATTCGATATTTATTTTTTATACAAACTAACTATTTTGTTTGCATTTTAGCCCCTTGAAAGTTAGCATGGTTTATCATGGTTTGTTGAAGAAAAAACCGGGCTTTCGTCCTGGGGCGTCTTGAACATTATAAAAACTACGTGTTTTATTTTTTATGGGCCTTTTCGGTCCAAAAAACGAACTAATAAACCTAGATTTTTTATTATTTACGCAATAATTAAACCTATTCTAAAAAAAAAAAGAAATTAGGTTTATTGTTTCCCGTTCGATTTCAAGAAAACGCCCTTTAGTTCCGCAAGCTCTTTTTCCAACACTACGAGGCGTTCTACAGGGTCGCCAGCACTGGCCCCCTTTTTCAAGCCCGCCAAAAATTCCGGGTCGTTCATAAACTCGGGCGGCGGCGTTGTTGTCGCCTTTACATTTTCCAGTAGCTCTATTTGCTTTCTTTGGCTCTCGATCGTCTTTTCCAATTCAGCGACACGCCCGGAAAACCCGCTGTTTTCCTCTATCACCTTTGCCAGGCGTTCACCGAATATTTCCTCTAAAGTCATACCAAGTTTTATAAGTTCTACAATTTTATCAAAACTTGGGAAATTTTTACCTGTTTTCCATGCCGAAACGGCGGCAACAGTTGTATTTAATTCTTTTGAAATTTCCTTAGGATCCTTTCTCACACGAGAAAGGAACTTTTCAAAACCAACGGCAAAAAGATAAAGGCATGTGTCACGTGGGCCTAGCTGTAACACAAATTTTTCGATGTCTATAGAGTCGCCGTTCCATTCTATAAGTTTTCGCAAATCCATATTCGCCCCGTTCTGAACTCTAAATACAAAAAATAGTAAAAATATTTTCTTTACGAAAATAAAATTTTACTTTAAAAAGTAAAATTTTTCTTGCCAACAATAAAGAAAAAGTTTAATTTAAAGAAAAAGTTTAAAACAATAAATAAACACTTTAATGTTTAAGCAAAGGTTTAAAACAATAAATAAACACTTTAATGTTTAAGCAAAGGTCGGCGAAACATGATTACAAAAACGGAATTTAAACTAACGAACTGGGAAAAGAGCATTGTTTGGGAAACGTTGAACAATGCGGTCCAAAAGAACCAGGAACAACTGGGAATGACGGGCGACAAGCTCAAAAAAGAAATACTGAAAATCAGGAACGAAACGCTTTTAAAAATTGCGGCGATTTTCGCCCCGGGGTGTAGTGAATTGACAATCACCAAAGACTAGGAAAAAAGAATGAAAAAAAAACAAATTACAGACGAAAAACTCAAAGCCGCTTTCGACTACATGGCGCTTGCGCATGGCGGAAAGAAAGACACCCCGATTTTGTCCCGGTACTGTAGAATTTGCGAACGCATCAAGCGAACGGGCGAAAAGAAGCTCTTCGAGGACGCCGTAAAGCTCGGGGCCGACATAAAGGCGGTTTTGGATGTAATGGACTTTTTCCGTCGCTTCATAATTGCGATCAAGGCGGGCGGCGCCATGGTCTCTAAATTCATGAACGAAAGCGGAAAGCCAAAGAAAGAAAACATGAACAAAAAAGGGGGCAAATAATGACGCTCAACAACAAGAACAGGAACAAGAAGCCCGTGGGCGGCTACGTTGTATCTATTGACGATAACGCCCGCCGTGTTATCGAGAGCCTAAAGGAAAAGGCCCGGAACAATAACCCGCCCTACAGGCTCGATGTGAAAAGGGCCGTTTCCGCCGTAATTGTCGAACACCTCGGGGGTGTCAATGGCTAGAACACCGGGCGCAAAGAACAAGCCGAAAACACAGGAAGAACTTAACGCCCAATTCGAGGCGGCCCAGCTTTCGGAAAAGTGCAAAGTGTCATTTATTCAGATTTGCATTAATGAATTTATAACAATACGCTACAATTTGCCCGACAACCTTTTAAAGGAATTTGTAAAGGATTTCACGGACACGCTACAGGCAAAGGCAAAGACACGGGAAAGCGTGGGCGCTAACTTCGCCTATGAGCTTTTGGCCCGATCCTTTGACGGTTTAAACCGAATGAGCAAAGGCGGTAAAAAAGGCATGGCCGCACGCTGGAACAAGAAAGACGGGGGCGTGGAACCCGAGACGGGCGACACGTCACCGTTCTAGACAAACTAAACAAAACAACAAACAACAAAGGACTAGAAAAAAAATGGAACAGTTACAAAGAATTGCGGGGATCGTTTACGCCCTCATTCATTCAGTAAACGCAAAAGACATCACCGAGGAAGAAGCGTTGAAAATGTTAAAGGAGCGTTTGAAATGAGCTACAAAAAAGATACAGAAAAGGGGCGCCCGCTTGGACACGTTGCGACCCCAAAAAAGCCAAACGGCCTTTTTCACAAAGATAGCAAAAACGGACGCCCAGACAAGTGGGAAACCGTTAAAAGGGTATTTTTCGCCCCTATCCCAAAGGAAAAGGAAAGCGAGAACGCCGAATTTGAATGCGATTACTGGAAAAACGAGGCCGAAAGGACCGCATACCTGGAAGCGGAATTTGACAAGCTCGACAACCACAAAATAAGGCGGTATCTTACACGCTCGGGCATACTCTCGGGGGAACGTGTGGACCTGGGGCGCCTGGGGGCCGCATTGCGGGCCATGTACGCCGTCAACAGTTCGCACAACATGAGCGCCGAATTTTACGGCGTGTTCATGTACGAAAGCGCCGTAAAGGCATTAATTCACCATTGCGACCGCTGGGGGGGCAAATGCCGGACATAACAGCGTTTACGGGGCGCCTGGAACTGGCCCGCCGTGTATGCACGGACACGACCCAGGCGGCGCTAATAAGGGCGGCGGATTCCCTGGGGGTCCCGTTGTCGTGGGTTGACGATTTCGTGAAATACCAACAGGCCAAAGGCTGGAAAATAAAAGGCGAACGGATCAAGAACCCGGCGGCGATTTTCCGGGGCTGGGCCACGGCGAGAAGAAAACGGCTAAAGGCCGAGGGAAAGCACATAGTAAACCCGGACTGGCTCAACGTGCCATGACGGAAAGGAAAAGGCGAACAATGAACTATATAAAATTCTGTGACGGACTGGAACGGCACAACGGCGGGGCCTTTTCCCGCTTCATGCTCCGTGTGTGGCGACAGGAACCCGAACTGGCAAGGAACCGCCCCGGACGTTTCCCGAGAGGCAAGATTTACCCGCACGCCCTCGAGCGCTCGACCTACGAGAAGCTATTAAAGTATTTCGGGAAAATGGCACGGGAAGCCCTGGAGAACGCTTTCAAGGACGGCGAAAAGATGCTGGACGGGGCGGAAGAACTGGAACTGCTCAAAAGCCTAGAAAACGCACGGGCGGCGAAAGACGGCGCCCCCGTTGGCGTGGGCACGTACAAGGAAAAAAAGGACGGCGGGGCCGAGTTCCACGACCTGTTAAAATTTGACGTTTCGGCGGGCGGACTTGTCGAGGACGGGGCCAAAAAGGCGGGACCGCTCGGGGACTTGCTGGAAAGCCTGGAAAAAATTGCGGCGGACGTGTGCAACCATGCAGAGGCCGTTTTTGCGGAATGGTCCGAAATGACGGTAGGGAAACCGTTTTACCCGGAAACAAAGACGGCGGCGATCCGCCGGGACTGGGTGAACAATTTCCAGATACTTTGCGAAAGCGCAACCACCGAGACAAAGGCTTTTATAGCCCGTGAAATTTGGACGGCGAAACAGCAAGGACAGAACAAACGGGAAATTTACAAAGCCGTGGAAAACCAGTACAAGGCCGAAATAGAAAAAGCCAAAAAAGCGCCGTTCCCCAAAAAATACAGCGAGACCGAAATAAAAAAGGAACTGAAGAAACGACAGGAAAAGGAACTTTCGAAAGCCTACGAAAAGCTAAAGGCCGACATCGAAAAGGGCCTGGGGGAGCGCATACAGAACAAGGCCGAACTAGTGGCAAGAACCGAAATAGGAAAGCTAAACCAGGCGGCGACAAGGGCGACACACGAGGCGGCGGGCATAGACTACTATCAATGGCTTACGACAATAGACGGGCGGGAACGTGAAAGCCACGCAAAACTAAACGGGCTCATTTGTTCGCACGGCGACCCGTCCGCCCAGTACATCGAGAACGAGGACAACCCCGAGAACCCGACAAGGGAGAACCGCCCGGCGGGCGCATACGAGGGGGAACCCGGCGAGGATTTCCAGTGCCGCTGTAGTTGTGTGCCGTGGATTCCCGTTTTGAACAGCAAATACAGGGCCCTAATACTGGAAAAGATAGAACGGGGGTAGAATGGCGGGGGAAAGGAAAAAGGCGAAAGACTGCGGGCCGCTTTTTCCTGGTGTGCCGTATTTGCCAATGAAACGGGCCGACTTGAACAAATTCGCCCTGGACGTGCAAAGGCTCGGTTTCACGCCTTGGCGAAAGGTCCGCATATTGTCCGCCGTGGGGCGCTTTTGCGGCGCCGTTGCGTTCAAGTATTCGACACGTTACAAGCTGGACATAAAGAACTTTTGCGGGCCGTCATGGCAGGCGATTTGCAAGGCGGTCGAGCATTACGAATACGACAACAAGGGCGGATTCTCTACGCTGTTGGCGTGGTGGATCAAGGCGACTTTCGAAAAGTTCCTTTCGCAAGAAAACATAGTGGGCCACCGTTACCACGGCGACAAGTACGCACGGCAAACGGTCAGCATTTTTTCGCCTGTTGGGAGCGCAAAGGATCGAGACGGGAACGAAACGCAACTTATAGACATTTTGCCCGGAGAGGACGGAGGCGAACAGCTGGAAAACATCTTTTTGAAAAAAGACGTTGAAAAGTTGCTCGATGATTCAGAGCTTACGGACAGGCAAAAGGACATTTTACAGCAAAGTTTCGGAATTTGTGACGGCGTTCAAAACGAATTTAGGACGATAGCGAAACGGTACGGCATAAGCCCCGAACGTGTGCGCCAAATCAAGATAAACGCAATAAGGCGGCTTAAAAATTCGACTATGGAAAAGGGGCTGAAAGCTACAAGTTTCTAGAGAGGGCGAAAACATGAGCGAAAAGAGACAGGAAAAAAAGGCAAAGGACACGAGGCCCGGAAAATCCCGGGACTTTTGCGGCGTTGAATATTACGATGTGACGAGGGCGGCGGACTTTATAGGCTTTTCGCCGTCCACGCTGAAACGTGAGACGGCGGGCGGGAGAATATCAAGCCTTAAAATGGGGCGGGATATTTGGTATAAGCCCGCATGGCTCACGGACTACATCGAGGAAAGAACAAGGATAGGCGTTTACAGGCAACAATAGGGCCCGGCGCTTTCCTGGACATCGAACAATTCGCAAGGCGGAAAAACATGCTAAAATACTCAATAATACAGAGGAACCGGGCGGTGGGCTCCAAAGTGTGGTATTTGCGCACGTTCGACACCGTATCTAAAAAGGTTTCGTTCGAGAGCCTGGACACCGAAAAAAAAGGCGATGCTCAAAGGGAACTCGACAAGAGAAACGCCGAACGGTTCAAGAGCCCGGAACAGTTGAGACAGGAACGGACGGCACCCATAAAAGAGGCCGTGTTTGCATGGCTCGACATCATGAGCCGGGGGAACGCCGGGACGTTCGAAATGTACAAGGGCCGTATAAATTACTTATTGGAATTTTGCGGGAGCCGGAAAATAGAACGCCTCGGGGATTTCACGACCAAAGAGGCGACCGAACTAATGGGCACAATGCCGGCAACAAACAAGGCCTCGACCATTGCGAACAAGAAACGCATTTACACGGCGTTTTTTAACTGGGCCTTTGCAACTTACGGCATAGAAAAAATAAACCCTTTCAAGCGTGTAAAGACGCCAAAGATAAAGCGCAAGGAAAGGGAGTTTTGGACGCTCGAACAGCTGGGCCAAATCCTAGAAAATGCGGGCGACCCGCTCGAGCGCCTTTTGTTCGCTTTCATGGCATTTGCGGGGCTCCGCTTTTTCGAGGCGGCGGGCCTTTGCTGGGAGAACCTGGACGGCGGGAAACTCTCGATAGTGGGAAAAGGCGACAAGCCCGCAAGGGTGCCCATAGGCGGGCGCCTTGACGGCGAAATAAAACTGTATCTTGACGGAAAGCCCCGCCCAGATCACGGGCGAATTTTCGAGGGTATCTACAACGTCAAGGAAAATTTAAACGTCAAGCGCATTTGCGAACGCCTGGGCATTCCCGGCCTTTCTCATTGCCACAAGTTCCGGCACTCTTTCGCCTCTAACCTGTTGAGGGCGGGCGCCTCTATTGTCGCCGTTTCAAAACTCATGAGGCACGAGACGCCCGACATAACACTAAGGTTTTATTCCCATTGCCTACCCGATGACCTGGAACAGGTTTTGACGCTCTTGTGATTGTTTCGGCAGCTGTTTTTTTTTGGATTGTAGACACACCATGACAAACCCAAAAAAAGAGGTTAGAAAATGCAACCGAGCAATTTTGAATTAGACGGCGAAAAATACCAGCTTCTCCCTCACACTGGATTCGAGGCGCTGGACCTTTACAGAAAGGTAAACGATGCCATAGGCGGGATTATTGACGCCCCCAGCGTGTCGGGCGATGAAAACAAAAAAGGTTTTTCCGCTCTCGCCCGGACTTTCAATTCTTACGACAAGGAAGAGTTCAAGGAACTTGTAGAAACGACCTTGAAAAACGTCACCGTAACAACGCCCGGAAAAAAGAGCTTTACGCTTTCCGACATCGACACTATTTCGGACCATTTTACGGGCCGCTGGGGCAAAATGTACGACCTCATGTTTGAGGTTTGGAACATCGAAAAAATGCTCCCTTTCGATCTCGCTCCCCTGAGTGGGAGCGAAACGAAAGAAACAGATTCGTAATGCTGTTTCTTTCCGAGGATTCGAAAGACATAGAAGAAATTGGAAACGTTGGCGATTTGAGGGGCGGGGCGGACAACTACTCTATTATATGGCAAATTGTCCGATACGGCCACGTGTCGCTCGAGGATATAAAGAAAAACTGGACATTCGAGCACATGAACAGTTTCGCCGCATACCTTCAAATGGAAAACGACTTTAAAAACGCCTGGAGGATTTTTTACAACGAAAAAGAAAAAAGAAAAACGGAGGCTTTAGACTATGGCCGATAATTTCGTACATACAATAAAACTAAACGTGGACGATTCCGAAGTATCAAAGGCGCTTTCGTCTATAGAGAAAAGGGCCGGGAACATACAGATTAAACTAAAATTTGACGGGCCCGCCTCAAAGTTCGTTTCTCAAATTCAAGGCAACGGAGTAAAGGCATTTGACAACAAAGGCGCTTTTTCCATGCTTACAAGGGAACAAAGACACGCCGCCCAAAGTGCAAGCGCCTTTTCTATAGCTTTGGACAGCGCAACAAAGACGATAAGGCTTTTTTCTACCAGGCTTTCGGCTTCTAGCACAAAAGCGCCAAGAGTTGCGAACGCCTCAAGCGAACCCGTACAAGGTCAAACAAACTTACGTTTACCGTTCGGACGTGTCGGCAACATGGCCCTTTTGCTCCCAGGATTTACGCAAATGGCGCACATGGCTTACTATCCGTTAAAGAATTTTACGAAAGATTCCTTGACGGCGTTCAACGTGCAAAACAGGGCCGTAAACTCTTTAAAGTTCGGGATGCAACAGAACGGAACGGAAGAGCGCATAAACGAACTTTTGAAACATTCAAGCGAAATTCAAAAAAAATCCATTTACGGAGATGAAACGCTTTTGACGGCGGCGGCCACATGGCAACCCAAAATAAAAGACGTAGACAACAGCAAAAAAATGCTCGACTTGTTGTCAGATTATGCCGCAAAGGTGACGGGCGGCGGCGAGGTTTCGGCGGAACAAATGAAAGGTTTCGCCCAACAGCTCATAACGGCGATCAGCGGGCGGTCAACGGCGCTAAAATACCAGGGTTTCGACACAACGGCACTTGAACAGCTACAGAAACTAAAGACGAGTGGAGCAAAAGTCACCGAAGCAATGGAAATTGCGGCGCTGGAAAAGGTACTGGCACCAGTTCGAGGAATGGCGCAGGATTTGGCGAAAACGGACGAGGGAAAAATAATACAGCTAAAAAATGCAATGGGCGACCTAAAGGAAAGCCTGGGCGAGAAACTACAGCCCGCATTTGCCCGGATTGTACAAAGTATAAATTCAAACATGCCCTCGATAGAAAAAGGTTTCAATTCGTTCGGGAACTTGACGGTAAAAATTGCAGACACTTTTTCAAGGAACATAGACAAACTTTCGGCATTTGCCGATTACGGCCTAAAGGCTTTAAATGTAATAAGCGATTACCCGGCGGCCTTTGTCGCTTTCGGAACGGCAGCAAAAGCCGCAAGAATTACGCTAGGCGACAACACGCAGGGGCTTATAAATTCTTTCAATACGTTCGGCGGGAACTTGAACAAGTTGGCGACCAGTGCCGCCTGGGGGCTTCTAGCGTCCGAAATAGCGCTACTTTTAGACACCCTTTACAAGGCATACGACCAGGCTAGAACACAAAAGAAGAAAAACCAGGACGAAAGGACCAGGGGAAACGTCCGGGCCTCTTTGTCGAGGTCCAGGGCTCGCTATAACAAGGGGGAAATAAGCGAAGAAAAATATAAAGAAGTCTACGAAAGCGCCTTGAAGTTTGACCCGACAATAGCGGAAAGCGAGAGGTTCAATATTTGGATGAACCGACAGAAAAACCAGGAGCTACAGAAACAAAAAAACGTTGTCGTGAATATGAAAACAACAAACATAATTAACAATGACATGAAAATTGATTCCGAAATGACGGCAAGAATAATCAAAGACCAATTAAGGGAATTTGCGACAAGTCAGCTCAATTTTCAAACACGCTCCGCCATAGCAAAAGCAATGAGCCTATAAGCCTATGAAAAAAAACTTGCAAGACCTACAGCGGGAAATCACGGGGCGAATAAAGGCCGCTTTCGAGGGCTCTATAAAAATAGGCTGGATAGACGGCAACGGGAGCGGAGAACAGGCGAACCAAAACCGCCTTTTCCGTGAGGCGACCGGGCAACCTACAAACGCCCTGGGCGTCCCGTATTCATTGGCGGGCATTGCCCGAACACTAAACTATGGCCGTGAACCAGGAACGACAGCCGAGGGCCGGAAATACCCACGTATTCCCGCCCGTCCGTTTATGACCGTGGCAATGGACCAAATAAAAAGGGATTTGCCCGTATTGCTGAAATACGACCCCAAAGCAAGGGAGCATTTAAACAACGTAATGAACGGGAAAGGCGACCCGGACGCCCTCAAAAAGTATCTCGGGGCCTTTTTCGTTGGAACGCTTAAACGTGCCATGCGTGGGGAGTTCGTAAAATTCGAGGGGTTGAGCGAGGCGACAAAGGCCAACAGGCGCAAGCCGCACAACGGAAAGCCCCCAACGTCTAGCCCGGTGCCGTTGGTCGATTCCGGTCTTTTAGTCAATTCCGCAACGTTCGAAATAGAGAAGTAGAACGGATCAAAACCGAAAAAACAACCTGGAGTAATAAGAAATGGAAAAGGAAGAAAAATATTTTTTGTCGGTTCGTCAACTGGCCGAAAAAATAGGGTATCACCCGCAAACCATTTACAAATATTTTATTCGGGCGGGTATGCCAAAATTACAAAAGTCAAAACACAGTAGAATAAAAATTTACTGGCCGGACTTTGTGGAATGGTGGAAAAAAAGAAAATAAAATAGGCGGAATAAAAAAAGGACGACCCGCCAAAAAGACGGGCCGCCCACGACATCGAACGCTTTCGCTTAACGTTCGAAGTGAATACAGAAAAGAGGACAGCGGGACAAAAGGCCCCGCACAAGATTTTACAAAAAGCGGAGCCGCATTTCTACAGCCCCGCCCTTTTTCCCTGGGTGAAATCAACTAAACCCCAAAATAGAAAAAAGGCGACAGCCGAAGCAATGCCGACAATAAATTTTTTTTAAAAAAATATCTTGACATTATCTAGATAATATCTTATATTATACACATGAACGTTACGATAAGCAAACACGCACTGGAGAGAATGGAACAGCGGGGAATATCCGTTGACGAGGTTCGAGAAGCCTTTGACGCCGAAACATGGGAAAGCGTTGACGTGTCGGACCTTGACGAAACCGTCCTCATAGTGACGAAAACGTTCAACGGGAAAAAGTGGCGTTTCCTCTACAACCACGAAACAAACACTCTTATAACTTGCTATCCGAGGGGGTAACGATGAAAAGGGAACTCACAAAAAAGGAACTTGAACTGGCGACCCATTACGAGAACATGACCGAGAAAGAGGCCGAAAGGGAACACGCAAAGGCCGTAAAAAACGGGCTTTCCTTTAGCGGTCCCGGCGCACTCAAAAAGGCCATAAATGCGGCAAAGGAACGGGCGGCGGCAAAGGCGAGAAAGGCCAAAGTAGGAACGAGCTTTGACCCCGGCGTCCTCGAGGCTTTCAAGGCAAAAGCCGAACGTGTTGGCATACCCTACCAGACGCTTTTAAATTCTGTAGTCAAGCGCTACACAGAGGGGAAACTGGACATAGAGACGGCTTGAAGCCGTCCACCGTGGACGTACACGGTAAACGACATTTGAAACGAGAAAGCGGCCCGGATCGCTCCGGGCCGCTTTTAATGGAACAGCAAAAAAAATACAGAAAAACTGGAACTGGGAAACAAGGACGGCGCCCCCATGTTTCCGGAAACGGAGCACACAAGAAAACAAGGCATTATTTAGGCATTGTTTGTCAATATTCGGGGGTTTTTCGTGGTTTCCGTTGCGTTCCTTTGGTGCTCATTTTCAAGCCATGAACGCCCCGCAAGCCCTTTATTTATGCGGGGTTTCGCCTTTTTATGTAAAATTGGGGCGTTTCCGGCAAAAAGCGGCCTACAATATAAGATGTTTTTTTTAAATTTACGTCACCTTTAAAATAGGAGACTTCCATGAAGTTCACCAGAATCGCAAGCATGCTCCTGATTGCGGGCATGGCCAGTTCTGTTTTCGCTGCCGATGACAGTTTCAACCTCAAGGGCAACGTCCAGACCCAGCTCACCAAGTCTATTGCCGACGACGAGCACAACTTCAGCAGCGGCTGGATCCGCGCCAACGTGGGCGGGCAGTACAAGAGCGAGAACCTCGACGGACTTATCATGCTCCGTATCTTCGCCCCGGAATTCGGCAACAAGATCGAGGGCAAGAACTACGACAAGATTCTTGCCGACCTCTACTGGGCCAACTACAAGTGGAATCTCGGAGATAAGGACAAGCTGAACTTGAAAGTGGGCCGCTGGAAGACTGACTGGTCGCAGTCCACCCACTTCGGTACTTACCTGGACAAGGACCTCACCAAACGCGGTCTCTGGATGCGCGATTACAGCCACAACGCTATTGAACTGGGCTGGATTCACGGTCTCAGCACCCTCAACATCATGTTCGCTACGCAAGACGCCTACGCAAACAAGGGCTACGTCCGTATCGAAGAAGACATGAAGTTCACCTTCCCTCTCGAAGTCAAGGTCGGCTACCGCGCCAACCATGGCGACCCGATTCAGTATACGGCCTACACAACTCACAGGGTAGCCACCTACGCAAGCTATAACATTATCCCGGCCTTCCGTGTTTACGGTGAATATGCCTGCATCTACACGCAAGATGAAGATCTCAGCGCAACGGCACCGAACTACCTCGCTCCCGAATCCAATTACTTCAAGCCGGGCATCTACTTCCAGCCGTTCTACCTGGGTATGGATTTCGCCCCGAAGAGCGGCATCCTGAACACGCTCATGAGCAACCTCATGGTTGAATGGGAATACATCAACAAGCGCGAAAACCTCTACCAGAAGCCGGACACCTACGACGAATGGGCATGGACTGTCGCCTACGTGAAAAAGATTGCCTCTTCCAAGCTCCAGTTCAGCGTCTACAGCGAAAACGAACTGAGCGACGTCGGCCTCGCCTTCCGCCTCACGACGACGTTCAAGTAATCGGAAAAATATTTATCGATTGGACCATCGGCTAATGCCGATGGTTTTTTATTTGAGGTCGATAACGCAGCGCACGTAGAGGCCTTTCTGTACGCTCTCGTCGGAACGGTTGATGCTATGCGCCTGGCGGCGGAACTCCCATGCGCGGCCGGTGCTTTTTTCCACCGAGGTGCTTGACCAATAATGCCCTGTGTACGTCTCGTCGCAATATTCGTCCCAGTCGCGGCACCCGCCGCGGCCCAGGTTATCCCAGTCAAGTTTGGACTGGTCCTTTTGATAGTCTCGCCATTCGCCGTCGTTCGGGAGGTGCCAGCCCTTCGGGCAGACACGCTGCGCCTCGTCGTAGGTATAGAAGCGCCCGTGCCGCTTGCAGAACACGGAATCTTCCAAGAAGCACTGCTTCGCGCTCGTGAGGTTGTACTGGAGGTTCTGCTTCATCCACACTTTGGTGCTGTCGCGGATTTCCACCTTGTACTTTTTCCCGTCGCGGGGGTCCGTGAACACCATCTTGTCGCGGGAGATGCCCATTTCTTCGAGAGGGTCGTAGTCACCAATGCAGCGCACGGGCAAGGCCATGCTGTCGGTGACGGCTATTTCGCTGAACATTCCGCGGTTGAGGTCGAGCATGATGCCGCGTTTCTGTTCACCGGCCACGGCAAAGTAGCCGACTTCCGGGCCGACCTGCTTATTCTCGTTTCCGCCAATTTCGTAAAAGCCGGCCGGGGCACCGACAAAGCTACGCATGTTCTGCTTTTTGCGTGCACCGATAAACTGGTCGCGGGCAAGCATTTCCCATTCCTGCCAAGACGGGACACGCGTCTTTTCGGGGCAAACCTTGTCCCAGACCTTCGGGGTGTAATACGCCCTGTTCCTTATAACGAGCGAAGCCCCCTCTTTGTATGAAAGATTTCCTGTAAACCAGTTGAGTGTCCCGGAGCGATACACTCTGTAGACACGATTGTCGCGCGAATCGCTATAGTCGTTCGCGGCAAACGATACTCCCGCCACCATTGATAAGGCCACAACCAAACGGCCTAAATAACCTAACATTTTTCACCTCTACAAAACAGGTACAAACTACGGCCACTCTTAAAAGCACTTTTAGGGGTGACCCTATCCTGAATATACCGGATTTGCAGAGGAAAACACGTAAAAAAATTTTTAGGGTAAACAATCTCACACCCGCAAATTATGCCTAGAACGAAAAAACGGCACCAAAGTTCCCGGGTCCGACCCAAAGCGAGACATTCTTCGCAGATTCCCGATGGGATTCCAGGACCAGAAGGCTCACTCCCGTGCCCACCAGGGCACCAACGACCACATCCGACGGGTAGTGCTTGCCGGCGGCAATCCGGAGCGCTCCGACAAATCCGGCAAGCGAAAGTGAGCTAGCCCACACCACACTCCTGTACGGGGACGACGGATACATTTCCGAGAAATACGATGCCGTGAACACGGCTGCCGTAAAAGCGGCAGAACTGTGACCGCTGAAAAAGCTGCCGTAGGCCTCGCCCTCGGCCTTTTCCGCCGCCTCTCTACCCTCCCCTTCCTCGGCATACATGTAGGGGCGCGGCCAAATTTTCAGGGAGCGTGTAGCAAGGTTCAGCCCGCTCTGGATGGCAAGAGCCTGCGCATACATGAGCGTGTGTCCCCAAAAAACGGAGGCGGTCCCGCCGCTATACCAGGAATACCCGGCAAGCGCAAGAGGTGCTACGGCAATAGGTGCCGCCCAGTCGCTCCACTTGTCCGGCCACTCCTCATAACGTCCGGCGACAGGCCTGTCCCAAGGCAGCAGTTCCGACTGGGGCTTCACGTCGCTGTCGGTTTCCATGTTGGCATAACGCACGCTGCCGAAAACGGAAACCGCAGTAGCGCCGACAGTCAGAGGAATGTCGTAGAACGACAGCGTATACTCCGCCAACACGGGAGAAAGGCATCCCGAGCAAAGAAACCATAAAAAAAACACCGCTTTCGGCAAAAAAGATTTCATTGACCTATAAACTAAAAAATTATATTCAACCTGTATATTATCAGGAGCTTCCGTGTCCAACCAAGAAAATATAAAAGAACCTATCCGCCCCGACATGGGCCTGTTCTCCGCCATTTCCGACGAAATGCGTCTCAAGATCCTGTTGCTCCTCGACCAGGCCGAATTCACGGTCAACGAAATCAAGGACATCCTGGACATCCACCAGAGCAACGCGAGCCGCCACCTGGCCAAGCTTTCGGCATGCAACTTGCTGAAAGACCGTCGCGACGGAATCAAGGCCTACTACGGCTTAAGCGACGACCTCTACTTGAGCCGCCGGGTGCTTTCGGTCATCCGGGACGCCTGCGAAGCGCTGCCAGACAAAGATATCATCAAGTGCCGTGCCGCCCAGATTCTGGAAGACCGTACCGACAAAACCAAGGGGCAAATCCACAAGCTCGACCAGGCGGGCGGGAGCCTCAAGGCGCAGATAAGCCTGTTCGCCAAACTCATGTACCCCTTCGAGAACGTCGTGGATATCGGCTGCGGCGAAGGCGGCGACCTCACGCTCATGATGGCCGGGCGCTGCAAGCACGTGACCTCCATCGACTGCGACCCCAAGGTGATTAGCGGGCTGCAAACGACACTCGCCCAAAAAGGCATTACCAACGTGAGCCCGAAAGTTGCCGAAATGACGCAGACCGGGCTCCCCGAAAACTTTGCCGACCTCGTGCTGATGAGCCAAGTGCTCCACCACGCGACCGACCCGCATCTTGCCCTAAAGGAAGCGGTCCGCATCCTCAAACCGCACGGTACACTCGCGTTGTTGGACCTCGCCCAGCACAAGGAAGAATCCTTCCGCACGACGCACGGACACATCTGGCTCGGCTTCGACAAGAACCAGATAGAATTTCTGCTCAAGGAACTCAACTGCAAGACGATCGTTTCCGAAATCATCCCCAGCGAGAACGAGGTCGACAAGAAACTCCCCGTCATTTGCATGATTCTCGAAAAACAGTAACTATTTTTTAACCAACCTCTTGCTTTTTCAGAGAAAATCGAATAGATTAGAAAAAAACAGCTAAGGAGTCCCGCATGGCAAAACTGATCAAGTTCATCGTCTTCGCCGCAGTTTGCATCATTACGGCATTCGGAATCTATAACCTCATCAAGACCACCAGGATTGATGAGAATACCCTCGACTAGCCCGGTGCACCCCTAGCGCACATCTGGCACAAGCAAGCTTGTCACGAAGCCCGTCCCCGACGGGCTTTTCTTGTGTACCCTATCAACAAAAATCCACGACATATAAAGCATAAACAGCCCAGCATTCCTTATGTTCCAAGCGAGATATCCTTTTAGTCATAGAGAAAGGAATTCATTGGCGTGAGAATGGGAGCGTCGGCCGGGGAAGGGGAGGGTGCAGGGAGGGGACCGGGCGGCCTTCGCTAAAGTGAGCAAGTGAGTGTCGCAGCGGCAAGCTTGCTTGCCGATATGACCGAACGTAGCCACGGACGCCTTGGCGTCCACTCTGAGCGCGGTCCCCTCCCGCATATATATAATCGAGCAATAAGAAATTCATTTTGAACTCTAGGTGGCAACCTTTTTTTATTTTATACTCTATGAACTTTTTGCAAAAGAAACCCGTATTCTTCACGGCAGCCGCCGTACTTTTCCTCGTAGTCCTCATGATCATCTTCAGGGACTTCGCATTTGACCCGAACAAGCTCATGCTCAACAGCGACCAGCTGAACAGCATCGGCAGCCGAATCCTCCGCGCCGAGAACGTCGTGCTCACGGAATGGGACGACAGCCGCCTGGGCGGTGTCCCCACCATCGACGCCCTGTTCGGCGATGCCTACCACCCCCTGGTATGGGTGCAGTTCCTCACGGACCCGGCCCGCGCCGTCGGCATCAAGTTTATCCTGACGGTCTGGGTCGCCTTCATGAGCGCCATGCTCCTCGCCTGGAACCTCACCGGGAACCGCTGGTGGGGCGCCCTGCTCGGCTTTCTCTATGCACTCTCCCCCGAATTTTTCACATACATCTACGGCGGCCATGACGGCAAGATGATGGTGTTCGCCATCGCGCCGCTTGCGCTACTTGCCATCCGCAAAGTCGTGCGCGACGGGAGCCTCCCCTACGTGGCTGTGCTCGCGCTTTCCATCACCTGGATGATTCTCGGCAGCCACTTGCAACTCACCTACCTGTTCCTGTGGGGTGCGGGTCTCTACACGCTTTACGAAGTGGCGTTCCATTGCGACGGGCTCTCGACGCGTGGCAAGCGCATGGGGCTTGCAGCAATCGGTCTTGCATTTGGCCTTGCGCTCAGTTGCTTCCAGCTTGTGCCGCCCTACATGTACACCACCACGCAGTCCGTGCGTGGCGAAGGGGACCACACCAATTACGGCCACGCCGTCAGCTGGTCCTTGCACCAAGAAGAAATGGCCCAGATGCTCCTGCCCGGTTTCGTGGGCGTCGACGTCTATGAGCAAGACCCCAACACAAGTGACTTGAACGGCAGTTCGTTCGTGAATGTCACCATGCAGGAATACCGCCAGATGGCCGAAGCGGGCAGCCAAGGTTCGCCCTTCTACTGGGGCCACAACAGCTTCAAGCTCGACCATAACAACGCGGGCGCACTCCTCACCTTCCTCGGGTTCCTCTGCCTGTTCCTCCCGGGCAAGCGCCGCTGGGCGGCCTTCTGGGGGCTCGGTGCCGTTGTCGCGCTCAGCTATGGCATGGGTGACCACTCTCCGTTATTCAAGCTCTGGTACAACGTTCTCCCGGGTGTCAAGAATTTCCGCGCGCCGGGTATGGCATTGTTCTGGCTTCCGCTTTTGCTCGTGATGATGGCGGGCCCGGTCGTCAAAGCGCTCGCCGGCGACGATGAAAAATCGGCTGCCGACCGCAAGGCACTCCTGCACGGCACGGTCATGTACATCATTCTCCTCACGCTCGCCGTAATCGCCCGCTTCTACTGGACGACGTTCATCGGCCCGGTGGGCTTCGCCGTCCTCCTCGTCTACGCATTCGCATGCCTCGGCGTCATGAGCCTCGACGACCAGGGCAAGGCATTCTCTGTCAGCAACTTTACCGATGCTTTCAAGTCTGGCCTCCCGGGCACGCACCGCGCTGTCCAAGTATGCGTCCTCGTCGGCTTCGCCATCATCGGCGTATTCATGATGAGCGCACAGAACCTGCTGAACGATCCTGTCACGGCACCATACTTCAAGCCGCTGAACGAGACCGTGATGAACATGACTGCAAGCAAGGTGATTCCTGGGTTCATCCTGATACTCGTCATCATCGGTGTCACGTGGGCACTCACCAAATGGAAGGGCTCGACGCCAGCCAAGGCAGCCGTCCTCGCCATTGCCGCGGGCATCGAACTATTCTTCATTGACGGTGCGTTCATACAGAATGTCCAGGCAAACGAATACCTGCAACCGGACAACGGTGTCGTCAAGGCTCTCAAAGCGCCGTACCGAGCAGATTCCCTCAACACGCCGCGCGTCCTTTCGCTTTCGCGTAGCAGGGCATTAAGCGGCAACGCCTTCCCGCAATACCACATGCGTAACGCCGACGGGTTCCACGACAACGAACTCGCGAGCTACCGCGCCTTCCGTGGCGGGCAGGGCAACTCGAACTACTTGATGAACATCAACGATCCCACGGCGCCGCACCCGTTCCTCGATCTCATGAACATCGCGGCCATCGTCTTTGATACCCGCCAGGGCACATCGTACATGCCGATTGCAACGGCGATGGGCGAAGCTTACCTCTATGGTGAAGCTGTCACGATGAGCGATGAAGACGCCATCAAGACGTTGCAGACACAGGCATCCATCCGCAAGCCCAAGGCCAAAACAGAGCAACCAGCTGAAAACGCAGACGAAGCCGCCGCGGCCGTGACCGCGGACAGCGCGGCCACGGACAGTTCCGTCGCTACGACGGAACCGGACGCTCCCACCTTTGCAGACGAAGCCGGAAAGTTCTTCTACCGCGAAAAAGTCATCCTCTCCGAGAAGCCCGAATTCGACGGCAAGGGGAGCGTCGCGGCGGAAGGCCCCATCCAGGGTTCTGCCAAGCTGGTCGAAAGTCCCAAGATGGATACGCAGGTGTTCAAGGTCAACGCCAGCCGCAAGGGTTTCATGGTCGTCGCGGGCAACTATCACCCCTACTGGAAGGCCTACGTGAACGGCAAGGAAGCCAAGGTCTACAAGGCGTTCGGCACGCTCCGCGCCGTAGAAATTCCTGAAGGAAACTCCGAAGTGCGCATGGAATACCGCAGCGTTCCGTTCCACGCTTGCCTCAAGGTGAGCCTCGTCTTCGCCCTCCTCCTCGTGGCACTGGCCGCAGGACTCATCGTAAAGGCGAAGGTTCTCGCAAAAAAATAGGCGCCAGGAAAGTCATTTTCCTGGACACCTTTTAAAAATATTTGAAGCAGCCGCCCTACCATTTTGGGCGGCGTTTCTTTTTTAGAAGGTTCGCATAGCCCCCACTACGAACTTGACTGCGGCACGGGCAATATCGTCAGCCAAAGCATCGTCTTCGCCCGCCTGCATCCTGGGGAGGATTTTCTTTTCTTCTTGCATGTCGAGCACAAGACGCTTGATGCAGTAGATGTCGTAATCCAAAGCTTCGGAATACTTGTCAAAAACAAATGTAGGATCAGGATTCCTGTCGCTTTGGTAATCGCCAAAGGCATCATTGCAATCATCCTCGTCATAAGCGGTGCGGAGCTCGAACTTGATGTTGCAGGAGTTTCCGTCGTAGCCCAGCGTGATGGTTCCCGAACTCTTGGTAAAGTTGTTCATACCGATGGTAACGTCCCCATCGTACATGGTCAACTTGTTGCACTTAGGTGCACGCAAGTCGTCCATCATCCGTTCCGCATTGAAAGTTCTCTCACTTTCTGGCTGGAACATCATGTAGAACTTAGCCAAAGCGGAATCGGCCTGCTCAATAGCTTCGTTCTTCTTCATCAACTGGTGTAACAGGGACGAAGCAAAGCAGTCGCCTTCGTAACGGAATATAGACTCGACAACGTCGTTTTTCTTGAACCGCTTGCCGTTCATAATATTCTGGTTGACCGCCTTGGGCTCGGACCATATGCCGACAGGGAAAGACTTACCGCCATCGTAATCGTACTTGCTCCACTTGTTCTCGTGCAAGAGGCGAATCGAAGCAACGTCCCCATTGCCATAGGCCTTCATCGTGTCGGCTTTTTCGCCTTCTTCTTTCCATACAACATAGCCAAGCGTACTAGCCTTACACTCCGGAGGCGTAATCACGAGCAGCGAGTCCTTGGAATGGTAGTAGTAATTGGCCTTGCTCAATATCATTTCGAAATCGTCTTCGAAATCGATATGCGACGAAGAATCGTCACCACAAGCGGATAACGTCGTCATTCCGACTGCACAAGCCGAAATAGACAATATTTTCAACAATGGTTTCATCTGATACACCTCGGCTTAATGTTAGTTACTTTTTATAAATGTGTTTTTTTGTCGGGTCTGCTTGGGCCTTTTTCAAGCGTTCAGCCGCAATATCACTGTAAACGGCTACAATAGCCATCAAATTGTTAATAAAGTTGTATTCAAGGATATCCAGGGCAAGGACCTTCACACCAAGTTCCTTTGAAATCGCATCCTTTGCTTTTTGGCTAAAATCAGGCGGGACAATAAGCATGCTCACATTCGTTTTGCGACCGGTCTCGATAATATTCTTCAATTCATCCGGTGTCGGTTCATTTCCGGCAACATTCACTGGCTCCTGCGTCACAGAGTAATCTCGAGAAAAATAACGATACTGCGGACGAGTCACAACAATCGTCCGGTATTCCTTCGGCAACCGGACCACAGCCCTTATCAATTCATCGTTTAAACGATTCAACCGATTCAAAAGCTTGGTAAGATTAAATGTAAAGCTCTCTGTTTTTTCAGGACGGTATTTTGACAAAGCCAAACGTACATTCGAAGCAAAACGGGAGAACGACTTCGGAGAGGTCCACACAAATGGATCTGGTTCTTGTTTTTCACCGGCAACCCAGGAAAAACCCTCAGAGATGTCAACGACATCCATATTCTTCTTGAGTTCTTTAAAACGCGGAAGCCACGCCCTATCCACGCCGGAACCATCCGTAAAATAGACATCTGCCCTAGAAAATTCCAAGAGTTCTGCCGGGTTCGGCTTATAATTGTACGGGTCAGTCCCAGGAGGGAGCAATGTCACCACCTCGACATCTTTGCCGCCAATGGTTTCAATCAAGTACGCATACGGAGCAAACGAAACAGCGACGACTAATTTGTCCGTGGCCATGACGAAGCTTGACATAACGAAAACCAAGACGAGCGCCACCTTTGCAACAGATGACAGACGGAACATTTTCTCAAAAATAGTCAACATCAAATATTTCCTTTAAAAAATTTGTCGAAATCTATTTCACTTACATTATCTACAACAAATTCAGGTTTACATTCCAAGGCATCGACATCGGCACGTTTGGTCTCTCCGCACAATGGCAACACAAAGCGACAACCAGCGCGCTTGGCCAGTTCAAAATCCGTATAGAGCCGGTCACCGACAAAAAGAATTTCTTCCGGGGCATAATGCTTAAGCACACCTGCGAGCATAGCCGGGCTTGGTTTGCCAAAACTGCGTTCCGGTTCCTTGCCGTAGGCAGCCTTCAAAAGAGCCATGAAACTCCCGATATCCGGGACAGGGCCTTTCTCATCGGGGCAGACAAAATCCGAATGAGTCACCCAGAACGGTACACCGCGCTGCACTCGGAAAGAAAGTTCGCACAATTCGCGGTAGTCAAAGGAATTATGGTAAGCAATCAAGACAAGCTCTGTTTCCTCGACAGACGGATTCAGGTTCAAAGACGGATCCTGTGCCGCAAACCATTCGAACACTTCCGGGTTCGCAAAGAAGAACACGTTTTTTATGCCCTTCGCATGGATGGCATCGAGCGAAAGATAGAGCGCCGAAATGATGGCACCATCGCGCAGCGGGAGCCCCATACAATTGAGTCGGTTCTCGTAAAAGACCGGAGACTTGCTCGTATTGTTGCTCAAGTAATAGACTGGCACCGATTGGGCCACACGACAGACCGTCTCGACCGCTCCGGGATAGGGACGCCCGCTCAAATAGAGCGTTCCGTCCAAATCAAAAACAACCGTCTTAACAGGCTTGTGCAACATGCGTAAAAAATAACTAATTTCAATGAGCAAGACCACAAAGTTTTTCTACCTTAAGGGCATGAAATCACCTGACAGCCATTTTTACTGTTCCACCATCGTCAAAGGCCGCACCACCCTCGACGAGAACGAAAGTAGCCACGCCATCCGCGTATGCCGCGCCACCGAAGGCGACACGTTGCAGCTTTGCGACGGGCTCGGGCATTTTGCCAATGCAACCATCGTTCACGCCGACCCGAAGGCATGCGAAGTGGAGATTCCCGAAGTCATCACGGCATCGACCGAACGCCCCAAAGTATCGCTGGGCATTGCCTGCCTCAAAGATGACGCCCTGGAAGAGGTGGTTTTCCATGCAGCACAGACCGAAATCGACAAGATTGTGTTCCTCCGTACGGATTTTTCGCAGGAACCCAAGAATTCCGACCTTCACAAGACCGTCCACAGAGCCGAATTGAAGAGCCTTGTCAGCCTGAAACAGTCGAAAAAGCCCTGGCTTACACAAATTGAAGGGCCCATAACACTGGATGAATGGCTAAAAAAATATACTGGCGACATTATTCTCTGCGACGAAAAGGGTTCACCCCTCCCCGAAAGCGTTGAGAACGAGACAATGTTGCTAATCGGCCCAGAAGGAGGTTTTTCTCCACGGGAAATAGCCTTGATTACATCCCGCGAAGGCAAAACGCGGCTCCTCGGCCTTGGAAAAACACGGCTCCGGGCGCGCACAGCGGCAATTATCGCTCTCGGAAAAATCGTTTGCACATAAACGAACGTTTCTACCCGAAAATTAAGTTTCCCCAACGGGAAACTTATTTTTTTATGCACTGAAAAAAAATAGACCTTTTTTCAAAAATTTAAGTATAGATTCAAAACGTAAAAATCGATAAACATGAGAGAGAGATATTAAATTGACGAACCCATTGATTGTCTATGTCGGAATTACTGTTGTATTGTCTCTGATCAACACTATTTCCCTGATAAAGGTATACCCGCGAAGTGCAAACACTTTCTACCCGTCCTCCTTTTACATTGCGACAATTACCAACTTTGGATTCCTTTTCCAAATTCTGTCGTCCAATATCGAAGAAGCCTTACTTGCGAACAAAATTGTGCTTACCGGTGGCATTTTCCTGCCGCCATTCCTGTTGATGGCTCTTTTGAACCTCTGCCATATCAAGATTCCCGTATTCTACCGCATGGCGCTATTTTTCTTCAGCAGCGGAGTGTACCTTTTCGCCATCACAAGCGGCTATACTGACATTTTCTACAGCAACGCCGAACTCGTCACCGTCAACGGTATCAGCAAGATCAAGGCGGATTTCGGGCCAGGATATTACCTATTCTGCATGCAACTGGCCGCCTACGGAGTGACCTATCTAGGCATCATTATCTTCTTCTTGTTCCACAGGAAAAACGTCTCGTTCCAAAACCTGTGCAGTCTGGCATTCATTGGAGCGGTCACACTCGCCTCCTTAGCCATATCCAAGAAGATGGAAATGGAATCTCTCGTGATACCCGCCGTATTCCTGATGGACGAATACATCTTGCTCATTCTCGTCCACCGCATGGGAAAATACGATATCGAGACAACCGTCCTGAACTCCCTGGTACAATCAAACACCAGCGCCTACGTGACATTTTCCAAGAGCAAGCGCTACATCGGCTGTAACGAAATTGCCCGCAGCTTTTTCCCAGAAATGCAAGCACTCCGCGTAGACTACCCGCTCAGCAACAAAACGGAAATCGAAAAGACATTTTCCAAACTCCTGGACCAGTTCAGCCCCGACGATTTGAACAAAACCATGTATTTCCAGATCGGGCGACGCCACTACAAGTGCCTCATCAAGCACCTTTTCCACGGCAACAGTGACTGCGGCTACATGATGCGCATCGAAGACGACACCCGAACGCAGCGTTACATTCGCTTCCTCGACAAGTACAACAAGGAACTCGTAAACGACGTGCAAGACAAGGATTCACACATTCAGGCCATGCAGGAACAGATGATTGTGGGCATGGCCAACATGGTTGAAAACCGCGACAGCAACACGGGCGGGCATATCAAGCGCACAAGCCAGGTCATCCGTATTCTCATTTCCGAGATGCGCAAGGATACAAGGCTTGGGCTCAGCAGCAAGTTCTGCCGCGCCGTCGTCAAGACAGCCCCGATGCACGACCTCGGTAAAATAGCCGTCGACGACATTATTCTCCGCAAGCCAGGCAAGTTTACCAACGATGAATACCAGATTATGAAAACCCACGCCGAAAAGGGTGCGGCCATCGTAGAAAACCTGTTACGCGACATCGAAGACCCGGAACTCGTGACCATCGCGAAAAACATCGCGAACTACCACCATGAACTTTGGAACGGCGATGGGTACCCAGAACACCTCAAGGGCACACAAATCCCGCTGGAAGCGCGCATTATGGCCATTGCCGATGTGTACGACGCCTTGGTGAGCCAGCGTTGCTACAAGGAGAAATTCTCGTACAACGAGGCTTACGATACCATCATCAATTCCATGGGTACACAATTCGACCCGAGTCTCAAGCCCTACTTTGTCAACTGCCGCGAAGAACTTGAAGCCTACTACAACTCTGCCCTCGTCAGCTAACAAGCGCAAAACAACAGACAAAGAAAAATTTCTGAAAAACAAAAAAAGGCCTAGATTGTGCATCTAGGTCTTTTTATTTAATCTGAAATGCGGTAGAAGGCCGAAACCCGTTACGCCATCTTGCTGTGGAACGTACGGTTGATGACGTCCATCTGCTGTTCGCGAGTGAGCTTCACGAAGTTCACCGCATAGCCGGACACGCGGATGGTGAGCGTCGGGTACTTCTCGGGATGTTCCATCGCATCGACGAGCATTTCGCGGTGCAGCACGTTCACGTTCACGTGGTAACCCGTAGCGTGGACAAAACCGTCGAGGCAGTTCGCGAGGTTCGTGATGCGGTCCTCGAGATTGTTGCCCAGGGCTTCCGGCGTTGCCGTCGCCGTCCAGGAAATACCATCGAGGGAAGAATCGTAGTCGATCTTGGCCACGGAGGCGCCCGCAGCGACAAAGCCACTCACGTCACGACCGTTCATCGGGTTTGCACCCGGGGCGAAGGGTTCGCCCGCACGGCGGCCGTCCGGCGTGTTGCCCGTATTCTTACCATAGACAACGTTACTCGTAATCGTGAGCACGGACTGCGTCGGGACGCTGTTGCGGTAGGTCTTTTGCTTCTTGAGTTTGCCCATGAAGCGGTCGACCAAGTCCTTTGCGATGCTGTCGGCGCGGTCGTCGTTGTTGCCGTACTTCGGGAAGTCGCCTTCCACCTTGAAGTCCACGGCGACGCCGTTCTCGTTACGGATCGGAGTCACCTTGGCGTACTTAATAGCGCTCAAGGAGTCCGCCGCCACGGAGAGGCCAGCAATGCCGCAAGCCATCGTGCGGTAGATGTCACGGTCGTGCAAGGCCATCTCGATGCGCTCGTAGTAATACTTGTCGTGCATGTAGTGGATGATGTTCAAGGCCTTCACGTAGGTCTTGGCAAGCCATTCCATCATGGCGTCGAACTTTTCCATCACTGTATCGTAGTTCAGGACCTCGTCCTTGATGGGTTCAAAGCCCGGGGCGACCTTCGCCTGGCTGATTTCGTCGACACCGCCGTTGATGGCGTAAAGGAGCGTCTTCGCGAGGTTTGCGCGGGCACCAAAGAACTGCATCTGCTTGCCGACGCGCATAGCCGACACGCAGCAGGCGATGGCGTAGTCGTCGCCCCACTTCGGGCGCATCAGGTCGTCGGATTCGTACTGGATGGCGCTCGTCTCGATGGAAGTCTTCGCGCAGAAGCGCTTCCAGGCGACCGGCAGCTTTTCGGACCAGAGCACGGTCAAGTTCGGCTCCGGAGCGGTACCCAGGTTATAAAGCGTGTGCAAGAAGCGGAAGCTGTTCTTGGTCACCATCGGGCGGCCGTCGAGACCGATACCGCCGAGAGATTCCGTCACCCACGTCGGGTCGCCGCTGAACAGGGCGTCGTATTCCGGCGTGCGGAGGAAGCGCACCAGGCGCAGCTTGATGACGAGATCGTCGATGAGTTCCTGGGCTTCGCTTTCGGTGATCTTGCCTTCGGCGAGGTCACGGGCGATATAGATGTCGAGGAACGTGGAGGTACGGCCAAACGACATGGCGGCGCCGTTCTGTTCCTTCACAGTGGCGAGGTAGCCAAAGTACGTCCACTGCACGGCTTCCTGCGCAGTCTCTGCCGGGCGGGAAACGTCGAAGCCGTAATTCTTGGCCATCTGCACCAGTTCGCCGAGGGCGTTCAGCTGTTCGGAAAGTTCTTCGCGGAGGCGGATGACCTCTTCGGTGAATTCCACGTCGTTGAGTTCGTCCTTTTCCTTCTGCTTCTGCTGGATGAGGAAGTTCACGCCGTAAAGCGCGATGCGGCGGTAGTCACCGATGATGCGGCCACGGCCGTAGGCATCCGGAAGGCCCGTAATCACGTGGGACTTGCGGCATGCGCGAATTTCCGGGGAATAGACGTCGAAAACACCCTGGTTGTGGGTCTTGCGGTAGCTGGAATAGATTTCCGCAATCTTCGGGTCCATCTTGTAGTTGTAGGCGTCCAGGCTGTTCTGCACCATGCGAAGGCCGCCGTTCGGGGCAATTGCGCGCTTGAGCGGAGCATCCGTCTGCAAACCGACAATCTTTTCGAGGGACTTGTCAATATAACCCGGAGCGTGAGCGAGGATGGACGTACCCACCTCGGTAGAAATATCAAGGACTACCTTTTCGCGTTCCTGCTTCAGGAGGTCGCGGACCTTGTCCATGATTTTATTTGTGCGTTCCGTCGCCGGAGCGAGGAAAGTGCCATCCCCTTCGTAGGGAGTGTAGTTGTCCTGAATAAAATCACGGACGTTTACGCTGTTGCGCCAGGATTCACCCTTGAATCCGCGCCAAGCAACGCTGTTACCTTCTGCATTACTCATTTTCACCTCTTAAAAAAATCCTATTAAAGTTTAACCTGAACCTTTTCGCGCATGGCCATGACCGCAGCCTTTGCTTCTTCTACGGTATCGCGGCGCGCAAGGAGCACGCCCATACGGCGGTGCCCATTGAGTTGCGGTTTGCCGAACAAACGGATATTCGTGTCCGGCTCGGCGAGAACCTCGCCCAGATTGCCAAACTGCACGTGGTCGGACACACCCTCGACGACAATGGCCTTGGAAGCGCTCGGGCCGTGGAAGGCGATGTTCGGGATCGGAAGTCCGAGGACTGCGCGCGCATGGAGCGCGAACTCCGAAAGGTCCTGGCTGATAAGCGTCACCATGCCGGTATCGTGCGGGCGCGGAGAAACTTCGCTAAACAGCACGTCGTCTTTGCAGACGAACAGTTCCACACCAAAGATGCCACGGCCACCCAGGGCGTCCGTCACCTTTTTCGCAATATCTTTTGCTTTTTCGAGAAGTTCGGGCTTCATCGGCTGCGGCTGCCAAGATTCCTGGTAGTCGCCGCCCACCTGATGGTGACCGACCGGTTCGAGGAAGCTGGTACCACCCACATGGCGCACAGTGAGGAGCGTAATCTCGTAGTCGAACGGCACGAAGCCCTCGACAATCACGCGACTCGCCTGGCCCGTGCGGCCACCCGTCTGGGAAATGTTCCAGGAATTTTCAATGTCGGCTTCCGTCTTGATGACGCTCTGGCCGTGGCCAGAAGAGCTCATCACCGGCTTCACGACGCACGGGATGCCGATTTCCTTCACGGCGCTCTTGAATTCTTCAAAGTTGTCTGCAAAACGGTACGGGCTCGTCTTGAGGCCCAGTTCCTCGGCAGCGAGGCGGCGGATGCCTTCGCGGTTCATGGTGAGCTTGGTCGCCTTGGCCGTCGGGATGACGTTGAAACCTTCCTTCTCGAGTTCCACGAGCGTGTCGGTCGCAATCGCCTCGACTTCAGGAACGATGTAGTCGGGCTTCTCGCGCTCAATCACCTCGCGAAGGGCCAGGCCGTCGAGCATGTTGATAACATAAGAACGGTGAGCAACCTGCATGCCCGGAGCGTTGGCGTAGCGATCGACAGCCACGACCTCCACCCCCAGTCGCATCATCTCGATGATGACTTCCTTACCCAGTTCACCGGCGCCACAGAAAAGCACCTTGGTAGCAGTTGTGCTGAGCGGGGTTCCGATTTCATACATACCTAGACTCCTTCTCGAAAAATTACTGTACAATTTTACTAAAAAAACTATATCTTGTGTAGGGGACATAGTTAAATATACAAGATATTGGGGTACGGCACAACGAGAAAATAAAAATTTACACAAAAGCCCATCTTTTACAACCTTATGAGGAACAACAAGTTACGCATTTCAAGGTGCTATTGGATGCATTTTTCTCAAAAAACACAGGAAAAAATTCCCAGTTAAAACGTCTATAGGGTACGAACCCTCTATATGGAGTAAACAGATGGGAAATACAGATCCAAAGACAAATACAGACGAAGCATCCCAGCCAAAACCACATGATGCCTTTTTCAGATGGCTTTTTTCCGACGTCGGGCGGCTCAGGCTCCTGCTGGAACTTTCCGGCAAGGTGAACCGCGAAATCAGCGAGTTCATCTCGGAGGTGAACCTCGACACGCTCGTGCGCATCCCCGACTCGTATTCCGATGTCGAAGAGACCGGAGAAGCCGACCTCGCCTTCCGCGTGGAAGTCGCCACAGGAGCGCCCCTGCTCGTGGGTATCCTCGCAGAGCACAAGTCCGGGCGCAATTCCGGCACGCTCGACCAGATTGCGCGATACGTGAATTCCATGATGAAGATATACAGCGAACACCGAGCCTTCAGCGGACTCCCCACGATGGCCATCATTTTTTACAACGGGCGCGAGCACTGGAACCCGCTCGGGAGCATCGAAGACAGGTATCCCTCGTGTTTCCGCGGGAGAATTCTCCCGTTCGCCTGCTCGTTCGTGAACATGGTCGACATTCCCGACAGCGACTGCCTCGCCTGCGAAGACACGGCCACAGGAATGGGCGTTATAGCGATGAAGTACGCCTACGACAAAGAGAAACTTCTCCAAGTTCTGCCACTGTTCAGGAAGCCGCTGCAACGGATGCCTTACGACAAGGCGACTTGCCTGCTGGCGAAGATTAGTATATATTTGAAGGAGTACGTCACAAAGGACGTGCTGAAGGAGCTCGACATGGCATTCGTAAGCATCGGACAGAAATACGGTTTCGTGAGTGCCGGAGACGAATTCCGCAGGGAACTCGCGGAAGCGCGCGCGAAAGCACGCGCGGAAGCACGCGCGGAAGCGCAAGCGAAGGCGCAAGCCGATACGGCAGCTGCGCTGCGCGAAATGGGTATTCCCGAGAATCAAATCGAAGAGATTCAAGCTCGAATTGACACACTCCAGAAAAAACGGAGTGAGCAAACCTAAATCAAACGCATTCATACGAACGACTCCCGATGGGGAGCCGTTTTTTTATACAGAAAAACGGGTCGGCTATACCGACCCGTTTGAAATTTTAGAACTGTTTACCTTCGTTTTCTTTGTCGTACGGTTCACCGCACTTCACCATTTTCACAGGACTGGTGTTCTGGATCGTATATGATACCATCGCACTTCTCATAAAGGACTCCCTTTGCGCAGAAGTATATCGCAGCGTTGAAGGCTTTATCTTCGAACAGGGCGTTTTCATCCACACCCTCGGCAACCGATTCACAGCGATCCGTTACCCCCAAAGCGGGAGCACAGAACTGCGTCGTGTTGTCGTAGGTTACATCGAAGCACTTGTTCAAAAGGATATCCGTCGCATCGCAGAAGTAATTTTTTACATCATAGGTGCCATCGGAATTGAGATCCCCTGCAAGATTTTCAGGAGCATTGTGACAAAGCGGATAGACTCCGAAGTCGCTTCCGCAGAACTGCGTTGCCGGATCGAAGCTTTTCGCACCGCAATAAGCAGAGAACAGCGTCACGGACTCGCCGTCCTTGCCACACTTCACGATGGCCGTGCCATTTTCGCCTTCCGTAAGCGAGCAGTCTTCGCCAGCGGCGCCATTCGTAATCGTGCCCAGCGTCTTGCCATCGCAAACAATGTCGAAGCCGTTCTTTTTCTTGTTCTGCTTGGCGGAGCAGTTCATGCTGCCGTCCTTACCGACATTGCCGCTCTTACCGTCGGTGCCGTTCGTAATCGTGCCCAGCGTCTTGCCATCGCAAATCACGTCGAAACCATTCTTTTTCTTGTTCTGCTTGGCAACGCAGCTCGAGCCATTATCTCCACTCGTGCCGTTCTTGCCGTCGGAACCGTCGGAACCATCCAACTGGCTCCAACCGTCACCGGTGCACACGAACACCTTCGCAGAATCCTTCACGTACACGAGGGAGCCTTCGGCATCTTCGTCGCACTTCGGGAGTTCCTTGAACTTCTTTACCTGTTCGAACGAGGCCTTCTCGTCCACATTGGTCACTTTGGTGACTTCGTCGCCGCACGCCGCGAGGAGTGCGAGACCCGCAGCGATTCCCGCTGCATAGACATAGTGTCTGATAGCCATCTATATCTCCTTTAAATAAAATTCCTGGTTTGAGTTTCCTTGTTGTAACTGACTAGCATTACTTCCTCTTAATGCAACGGACGTTAAGCAAATTAATATTCTCTACGTCGGACATGCCCTTAGTTGCATCAACGTCATTTGGGCCAACCTTGCCGAAATAAGCAGATTTCCCTTGGGCGCTACTAATTCCTGTTTTGCTCCAGAAGAATGCACTCTCGGGATCAGTCACTTCATAGACCTTGTCATCACCCTCATCGTCCGAATTCAAATAACCTCCAGGGATTACAGAGAAACCAGACGTATTCATAGACTCGTTAATAGACTCGTTAAGGAAGGCGCCTACGTCATTACCATACGCTTCAAACAAGGCTTTCCATTCGGCTTGCGTCGGGACATCCCAATCATCCGGGCAAGAACCCTTTGCCGTAGGCCACGAGTAATAACGTCCGTACGTCTTGTCGCAGGAGCCATCGGTTTTGCGACATTCGCTCACGAAATCAGCAGCAGTCGTAAGATTATAATTGAGGTTTTCGGCCATCCAGGTTGCGGAGTAAACTACTTCTCCATCCTCGTTTTCCTTGGCAATCTTCGTGAACTTATAAGTCTGTCCGTCACGAGTATCGCAGAAATGGGTACGGACATCGTAATTATGTTCATCCGCATTGCACCAATTTTCGTCGACACCATTGAGTTTGCAACATTCCTTAGCGTTTACGACCTTGCCATTCACGCACATGGAATCATTAACGTCGTACTCCTTCTTTTTCTTGCCGCAACGATCCACGATAAGTCCACTCGGATCGCCAGGATCCTTCAAGCTGCAAAACTGGGTTTCCGGATCATATTCGGAGCCGTAGGTCCGCGCAACATAACTATTTCCTCCGCATTTATTCCAAAGAACCCCATTATGGCAAAAATAGAACCCACTATAAGAATTATCTGCGTACAGTTGATCTTTTTCCACTCCCTCGGCAACCTCGCTACAACGGGGCAAAACAACCATGTTTAGATAGCAAAACTGCGTCGTAAGGTCGTACGGCTTACCACCACACAAATTTTCAAGGACATCCGTCGTATCGCAGAAATAGCTTTTCACATCGTAAGAACCATCTTCATTTAGCTGATCTTTATATTTTTCAGGTGCGTTGTGGCATTTCAGGTAGGGCTTATTCTCTACGCAAAACTGCGTTTCCGAGTCGAAGGTTTCAGTACCGCAAAAATCCTTGACAAGCGTCACGGTCTTTCCGCCACACTTCACGGTCACCTGCCCTAAGCCATTGTCCTCAAGGGAGCAGCCGTCACCAATCTTGCCATCATCGCCATTTGAAACTGTACCCACAGTTTTGCCATCGCAGATGATGTCGAAGCCGGTCTTTTTCTTGTTCTGCTTCACGGTGCAGCTCGTGCCGTCGTTGCCGTCCGAACCGTTCTTGCCGTCGGAACCGTTTTCCACAGAACCAACCTTCTTGCCGTCGCAGACAATGTCAAGGCCTGTCTTTTTCTTGTTCTGCTTCACGGTGCAACTTGAACCATCTTCACCGTTCGAGCCGTTCTTACCATCGGAGCCGTCCTTACCGTTCAACTGGACCCAGTCCTTGCCGGAGCAGGAGAACACCTTTGCAGAATCCTTCACGTACACGAGGGAGCCTTCGGCGTCCGCGTCGCACTTCGGGAGTTCCTTGAACTTCTTGACCTGGTCGAGCGAAGCCTTCTCGCTCACATTCGTCACTTCGGTGACTTCGTCACCGCACGCCGCGAGGAGTGCGAGACTCGCAGCGATTCCCGCTGCATAGACATAGTGTCTGATTGCCATCTATATCTCCTTTAATAAGTTTCCTGTTTAAAATTTTTTGATAATCTAGCCCATGTCGGCCTTATTCAGCATCATCCCGAACACAACGGACAGAGAATGCATGGTATTTTTCAACGGGACCATAACTCGGCGATTCGTTCGAGTTTGCAATATACCACATATAAGCCTTTGTCCACGTGCGCCCTTTGGGAGGGTCAACAGCAAGGTTAGAGTCATCGAACTCTGTCGTTGTCCAAATAGCCATATGTTCACGCACACCCGAATAGCCCCAAGTCCAAGTATCGTCTTCGTATTTAAAAGTCGCAAAACCAGACGGAAGAGCAGCAAAACCAGATGCATTCGTTCCCACAGCACCATTCAGGTTCCATTCAATATCCTCTAGTTTGGTTCCACTAAACAAGGAACCAAGGTCGTTGACCATGTATATCTGAGATTGTCCTTCAAGTCTAGCAACCTCTTCAAGAACCGGCAAACGCCAGCCATCGGGGCAAATACCCTTTATATAATTCGGTTTATCGAAACAACCTTCAGCACCATAGCCACAGACTATAGCATTTTTTCCCGAATCGAGCGCGACGGAATCAATGGCGGCACTCCATGTGTAGAGGCGGCCATACTTGTCGCAATTGGTAGCATCGTTATTGTAGCAGAAACTGGTAGAATCGAGCCTGATATCACTCTTTGCAATACGGCGATTCATATGCTCGTCAGTGTAGTTCAGGTTCTGCGCCATCCATACCATATTGTTAATAGTCGTGTACTTGTAGACCTGGTAATCGCGGGTATCGCAAATTGAGCCCCGGCCCTGAAAATCGTCCTCTCCAGTATAACGAACATCGATATTGAGAGAATCCTTCACCTTGCCCGACTGCGTGCAAACCTTCGTATCATGGAGTTCACCTTTGCCCGACTTCTTTAACGTACAGTAGTCCGTACGGGGGTTGTAATAGCGATTGTCCGAACCGCATTGAGGCATATATGCAATCTGGATACCCTTGGCCAGCTTTGTCTTATAGCAGTACTGGTATTCGGGCTGGTATTTCGGGCTCTTCTTGTCGCCCTTGACACAACTGGCTAGAGTCCTTATCTTGTATGTACTCCCGTCACAATACTCATTCTCGTAATCGTAGCCGAGCCAAACAGTGTCTCCTTCACTTTGTACAACCCTGCATTTTTGTCGGAGCGAATCACTCCCATCGCAAAATGAATACCGGGGATCGTAAACTTCATCGAAAAAATCTTCCTTTACAGGTTCACCTTCCTCTTGTTCGGAACTGACCATCACAGGATTTCTGTATTTACAGCGGTCACCCACATAAGACTCCCCATGGTCGGGTTCCTTAAAGCAGAACTGCGTTTCTGGGTCAAAGGAGTTATTGCCGCAAACGGCCTTGAACAGGGTGAGGGAATTCGCATCGGCACCTTCACCGCAAGTCACCTTGACGGCTCCGTTTTCACCTTCTTTAAAAGTGCAACCGGCACCATCGGCACCATCAATTCCATCCGGAATCGTCACGGTCTTGTCGCCACAAGTAACATCGATACCCGTCTTTTTCTTGTTCTGCTTGGCGGTGCAGTTCACGCCGTCATCGCCATCCGAACCATTCTTTCCATCGGAACCGTTTTCAATAGTGGCAATCGTCTTGCCGTCGCAGACAATGTCGTAACCGGTCTTTTTCTTGTTCTGCTTGGCAGTGCAGTTCATGCCGTCTTTGCCTTTAGAACCATTCTTGCCATCTGCACCGTCAAGTCCATTGAAACGAACCCAGCCATCGCTGGTGCAACCGAACACTTTCGCGGAATCCTTCACATAAACGAGGGTCCCTTCAATATCCTCTTCGCATTTCGGAAGTTCCTTGAACTTCTTGACCTGGTCGAGCGAGGCATTCTCGCTTACATTGGTCACTTCGGTGACGTCGTCACCACACGCCGCAAAAAGCACTAGGCTCATGGCGATGCCTGCTGCATAGGCATAGTGTTTGATTGTCATTATATGCTCCTATAAATGAGTTTTTTTGCTTACGCAAATGTAAAATAAAAACAAAATAAACACAAACGCCATAATATTCAAAATGGCGATTTTTTTCAAAGCGCACCATTCGTAAACAAGAATTTGCAGAAAGCTCGAATTGATTTTTTTAGAACTTCGTGTCGACTGGATTGAAGGTCATCTTTATGCCAGAACGGATCCATCCGTCCACGCCATCCTTATCCAAGATATGCGCCAAATTGTCGTAACGGCGCACTCCCCCACCCAGATAGATGGAGAAATTACTGTTGTACTGCATCTGGTACAGAGCATCCAATATATATTGAGCCTCTTCGTGTCCCGACGGAGAAGATTCGGTCGCCACAGCACGGTCGTAGCTCGTATAAAGTTCGTTGTCTCCCTGACGCAGCCAGGCCAGTTCGAGCCGCGCGGAATGGCGTCCCCATTTCCAGCCCAAGTCAAGCCAGAGGTCCAGCGCGTCGGAGCCGCGACGGTAGCCGATGGGATAATCCACAAAGTACATGTCGGCATAATCAGGGTCGTTTTGTTCGCGATAATTGCTGCGGTAGAGGCGGCGGCTGGAGTATTCCAAGAGAGGCAGGCGCCCGTTGTTATGCACGGGGTCGGTTCGCACCACGTCGAAACGCCACGAGAACGTTCCGTAACGGTGCGTCGAGATTTCGTGGTAATAGCCGGCCATGTAGCTTATCATGCTGCGGTTCGTGCCCTTGTCGTCGTCCTCACCCACGGGGCTGTTGATGTCTTCCAGGTTCACCTGCCCGTAGAACTTTGCGCCCTTAATCGGCGTAAGCCCGAGTTCGAACGTCGTCACAGCCTTGGTGTAGCCGCCACCGAAGTTGTTGTGCAGGAACATGAACGGATTGAGCGAGCGGAATTCCAAGTCCTTGCCGCCCACCATGCTCTCTTCGATGACATAGGTCCAGAAATGCTTCGTTTCCACGCCCACACGGTGATACACGAGGTTCTTCACGTTTTCGTCGTACTTGCGGTTGCGCTGGTTGCTCGCCTGCTTGTTCGACGGAGTACATTTTTGTTCATAGGCCTCAGTCCCTTCGGGAGGGCAGCCTGTCGCAGGGTCCACCACATCGCCAAAGAGCCAAGCGTTCAGCGAACTCACCAAGAAGTCGTAACGGAAAATTCCCGGTTCAAATTTCCAGAGAAGCCCGTCGTGGTAAGGCGTGCCGCCCAACGCGAGGTCGTTCGGGGAAACCTTCAAGTCATCGGGACTGAAGCGGCCCAACTGGACGTAACCGACTTCGTTATTCCACTTTGCGTATGCATTTATAGGGACGGAAATGTCGAGTTCGCTCGGCTTGTAAGTAAAGTTCGTCTTGAGGTCGGAATCATACCACGCCTCGATATCCTTGCGCAGCGGAGCCTCAATCAAAAAATGGAAATCCCTGTAGCCAGCGCGGAAACTGAGCATAAAGAACGGGTCCACATGGTCTTCGTAACTGCGAGCCGTCTCTAGCGGGATGCGGAGCCCGCGCCAGTTGTTTCCGTACGTTTCAACCGTATCCACTGCAAATGTAGGGTCGGTGGGGCCACCGTTCAAGCCGAAATTGAAATCCGTACCGATCTGGAAATAACCTTTAGACGCCACGGAATCCGCCGGGGCGGCCAAGGCAAAGCCCGCAAATATCGCTAGGGCAGGAAAAACGTGACGCAATTTCAACATATTGTTAATCTAGTAATATCCGCAAACAAAAAAGGACCGCCCAGGCAGGGAGTACCCAGGCGATCCCTTGTGTTGTGGAGGGTGCGCACTCACGCACCCTTGTGTGTGTGTGACTCTCTAAGACGGTGTCGGCACCCCGACATCGCCACCATTCATTTTTGAACGGGATATTTCAACCGATGGCTAGAAAGCATCGGAATTCATGTTCATACGGCACCAGGTCGGCAAACTGTAGTCGACCCCGCTGTCCTTGAACGGATCTGCTTCCTGGCTTTCAGAAGCCCTGGAAGAACTTTCCGTGGACATCGTGTTGCGCGTATAAGCAGGAGCCTGCAAACCAGCTGTATTCAGGATACCGGACTGTCCGAGAGGGTCCGTCTCGCTTGCGCTCGGGATTTCCTCTTCGGCCACGGCGGTAGCCGTCATCGGGTCGACAGGGCTCAGCACGAGTTCTTCTTCGGCAGAGCGTGTTGCGTCAAAGCTGGGCTGCGAATAAGCCGACTCGGCAACCGCAGAAGTCAGCGTCGGCATTTCGACCGTGCTAGCATCCGGGAAAACGCGGGGCAGCGGCTGCGTCGCATGAGCAAGCGCGACAAAGTTCATGTCTGTCGGGCGCGGAGTCGCGGGGACCGGGCGTGCGCTCACGGCAGGCTGTTCCTGCACGACAGGCTGGGCAGCGACGGGCTGTGCCGGCTGTGCAGCCACCGGCTGCACAGGCGTTGCAGCAGCAGGCGCGGGCGCAGTGTACGTCTGCATAATCGGAGAAGCCATGGTCGCGGCAGCGGCGGAAGCCCTCAGGGCGTTGACCGTCGCGGCCTGCTGCTGGGCGATTTCCTTGTTGGAACCGCCACAGCCCGTAGCGATGATGGTGATGCAAACCTTGTCACCGAGTTCCGGGAGCAGGATGTCGCCGATGATGATGTTCGGGTCGTTCCTGTCGCTCACGGCTTCGTGGATATGTTCCATAGCCTCTTCGTATTCGAGCATCGAGAAGTTTTCGCCGTGGGAGACGTTCACGAGCACGCCCGTAGCGCCATCGACGTTGATGTCTTCGAGGAGCGGAGAAGAAAGAGCGAGGTCGGTAGCCTTGACGCCGCGGCCTTCGCCTTCGGCGATGCCGGTGCCCATCAGGGCGCTGCCGCCGTTCTGCATGACGGTCTTGATATCAGCAAAGTCAACGTGGATGAGACCATGACGGAACATGATGTCGCAGATGCTGCGCACGGCGTTGCCGAGGATTTCATCGGTGAGCTTGAAAGCGCCATCCAAGGTGAGGTTCTTGTCGGTGCTCTGCACAACGCCGAGAATCTTCTTGTTGTCGACAACGATCATGGTATCGACATTGGCGCGGAGTTCCTTGATACCGTCGGCAGCGAGCTGGCCACGGCGCTTGCCTTCGAAGCCGAAGGGCTTGGTCACGACAGCGACAGTCAGGATGCCGAGTTCACGGGCAATCGCGCCCACGACCGGAGACGCACCCGTACCCGTGCCACCGCCCATACCGGCGGTAATGAAGATCATGTCGGCGCCCTTCATGGCTTCCTTCAGGTCTTCCACGTTCTCTTCGGCGGCCTTGCGACCGATTTCGGGCTTCATGCCCGCACCGAGTGTCTTCGTGGTCTTCTGCCCGATGGCAATCTTGTGGTCTGCGCTGCTCAGGTCGAGAGCCTTCGCATCCGTATTGACGGCGTAGTATTCCACGCCCTCAATATTCATCTTGACCATGCGATTCACGGTATTGCCGCCGGCACCGCCGACGCCAAACACCTTCACCTTGGCATTGTTTGTATCCGTTTCGTCCACCGCTATGCGGGACCTTGTCTCGAAGTCGAGGTTGTTTATTTCACTCATTGATTATTTCTCCCTGATGTGAGTGGTTGGTTGTTGTTAGAAATACGTTTTCACGAAATCCTTGAAGCGCTGCAAACCCTTCTTGACGGATACAGAAATCTGCGTACCCGTTTCGCGCTTCTTGTTTTCGCGATGTTGCTTGGCCGCGTAGTACAAGAGGCCAATGCCTGTTGCATACGACGGCTTCTGGAAAGCGTCCTGTATCCCGCTCATGCCGGTCGGGTGACCGATGCGCACGGGTTTTTCAAAAGCCTGCTCGGCAACGGCTTCAATTCCTTCGAGGGCACAGCATCCGCCCGTGAGCACGACGCCCCCGTTGATGAGCACGTCCAAATGGCGTTTCTGGAGGTCCTTGGCGAGCATCTTGAAAATTTCCTTGACGCGGGCCGTAATGACATTCGCAAGGAGCTTGCGGGAACACTGCACGTCGCCGCGCCCACCGACAGCCGGCACCGGGAACGTTTCGTCCTCGATGAGGTTGCTTATCTTGCATGTACCATACTTCTTCTTAATTTCTTCGGCCTTGGCAAGGGATATAGGCACCTTGAGGCACTTGCTGATATCGCTCGTAACCGTATTGCCGGCCAAATCAAGCGATGCCGTATAACGCACAGAATCACCGACGAACACGGCGATGTCTGCAGAACCCGCACCAAAGTCAACCAGCGCGACACCGAGTTCACGCTCATCGTCGGTCAACACGGCACTTGCCGCTGCAAGGGGTTCCAGCACAAAATCGGCAATAGTCAAGCCAGCCGATTCCACGCACTTGGTAATGTCCATGAGGGCATTCTGCCTAGAGGTGACAACTTGTACATCCACACCGAGGCGGCAACCTGTCTTACCCTTCGGATTCTTGATGCCGCGTTCTTCGTCAAGCGTAAAGTCGCCCGGGAACACGTGGATAATCTGGCCCGCAGACGATGGCACTGTACTCGCCTGCTTGACAACAGCCTCGATATCCACATCGCGGACTTCGCTTGTCGGGAGCGTGACCAGGCCCTTGTAATTTATCGAGGAAACATGCTTGCCTGCAATACCCACATAGACGTTGTGAACATCGATGCTTGTCGAGGATTCAAGCATGTGGACCGCCTTCCCGAGAGTTTCGACCACCGAGTCAAACGCATCCGGATTTGCAAGCGGGAAATCTCCACATTCCAGCACCCGGACCGAATTCCCTTCGATAGCCCCCACGAAAAGGTTTATTTTGGAGGTACCAATATCAAGGCCGAATATGTAATCGTCCTTTTTGATCATGTTTTGTTTGTTGTCATCCATTGAGACACCTCTTATCAAAATCCCTTATATAGGCAAAGCCGTCAAAACGCAAGTCGACTTCGCCCGCGCAGCGCAAGTCTCCAGAAAATCCCTTCCGGAGCGAATCGTACAACCTAAACTGACTTTCGTTCCAGCCCGAAGACGGGAACAACGTGCGGTAAGCCGCATCACTAAAGAACACTTCCATCGCAGAATCCGCATCGTCCCAAGCCACCTGAGACACCTTGCCATAAAGCAGCGGAGCATTTTTCCGCATCGTTGAAAGGAACTCCGTAACCGTCGCAATCTTGTCCATTGATTCGGGTGCGACAATCGGCAGGTGGAGCGCCAACGTGAGCGCCATCGGGAGCACAAGGCCGCGTTCGGTATAAACCGTCGCCTTCCCTTCTTCGATAACCGACGCCACGGGAGTCGCCTCCTGCACATGAATCTTCAGGAACGAGGGGAACCTTTTTTCCACCTCGACCGAGTGAATCAGCGGAATCTGCAAAAGCGAAGCCTTCACGGAATCGGCATTGAGTTCAGACATCGGCATGCCCGTTTCTACCTGGGCACCCTGCATAATGTCTTCCCATGTGAGCATACGATTTCCATCAATCTCGACAATTTGCAGATAACGGAATTCCAGCGGATTGAATCTTTGTACATAGAACCTGAAATGCCAAAGGGTCATGCCCACGGCAGCAAACAACAGACAGAAAATCCAGCCACGACGCCTAAACCAGGAGCAGGCATGGCCCACACCGGACTTCATCTTCTTCGCCCGGGCGCGCTTGCGCTGTTCCTCGTTCAAGCCGATTCGACGGCCTAGAAATGTCGTCTTGTTTTGGTTCAAATACATTCCTCCAGAATCTTCGTACCGAGTTTCCAGACGTTACCGGCACCCATGAGGACCACCACATCGTTCGGGCGGAGTTCCTTCTTGAGAATCGGGAGCAGATTCATCTGGTCACCCACGAAGCGGGCATCGCGATGGCCACGCACGGTCGCGCTGTCGGCAACGAGCGCACCGGTAATGCCTTCGATGGGCTTTTCGCGGGACGGGTAAATGTCGGTCACCAGGAGCACATCGCAGTTGGCAAAAGCGCTGCCGAAGGATTCGTGCTGGTCACGGGTGCGCGAGAACAGATGCGGCTGGAAAGCGACAATCACGCGCTTGTCCGGGAATGCCTCACGGAATCCTAGAAGCGTCGCGGTAGCTTCTGTCGGGTGGTGGGCATAATCGTCAAACACCATGACGCCGTTCTTTTCGCCGATAAATTCGAAGCGACGCTTGACGCCTTCGAAGGCGGCGGCAGCGTGGCGAGCAATCTCGATATCAATACCTTCTTCAACCGCAAGGGCGATAGCCGCCGTCGCGTTCAAAACGTTGTGGCGTCCAGGAATCTTCAACTGGAACTGTCCCAGGCTCACACCATCGTTAAAAATTTCAAAATGCGGATAGCCATGGTCAAAGCGCAAGTTGTCGATGCGGTACTTGGCCTGGCGCGTGAAACCGTAAGTAATCACGGGCTTCTTGAGCTTGGAGAGAATCTGCTGCACGTTCGGGTCGTCGAGGCAGACAATCACTTGGCCGTAGAACGGCACCTTGTTCGCAAATTCCACGAACGCGGCCTTGATTTCCTCGATGTTGCCGTAAGTATCCAAATGGTCCGAATCGATGTTGGTGATGATGGCGGAACTCGGCATCATCGAAAGGAAGCTGCGGTCGAATTCGTCACTTTCGGCAATCAAGTAATCACCGCGGCCCACCTTGGCACCGCTGCCCTTACCCTTCACCACGCCGCCCACGATAATCGTCGGGTCGCGCTTGGCTTCTTCCCAAATCTGCCCCACAATAGAGGTGGTCGTCGTCTTGCCATGCGTACCGGCAATGGCGAGCGTGTACTTGAGGCGCATCAGTTCACCGAGCATTTCGGCGCGGCGGATAATGGGGATGCGGCGGTTGCGCGCTTCGACCAGTTCCACGTTATCGTAAGGAATCGCAGAAGAATACACCACCAAGTCGGCGTTTTCCACATTTTTTGCTTCGTGCTTAGGAGCAATGCTTATGCCCAGGCCCTTCAGGTAATCGATGACCTGGCCCTCGCCCATGTCGGAGCCGGTGACCTCGAAGCCGTTTTCCTTGACGACCTCGGCAATGCCCGACATACCGGCACCACCGATACCCACAAAATGCAGGCGACGGACACGCTTGCTGTACATAATCGGCATTATAAGCTCTCCTTGTCCAAAATAATTTTCGCAATCTGGTCGGCAGCATCGGGCATTCCGAGGCCCTTCGCTGCGGCAGCCATTTTCGCAAGTTTGGATTCATCGAACAAAAGTCCCTCGACCTTGTTCCACAAGTCGTTCGGCTCGGAATCCAGTTCCACGAGGCACGCACCAGCCTTCTCGACCACACGGGCATTGAATTCCTGGTGGTTCGCTGTCGCATGCGGATACGGCAGCAAAATGGAAGGCTTGCCGAAGGCGAGAATCTCGGCCAACGCCGATGCTCCCGCACGGCTGATAATCAAATCGGCATGCTTCATGTACGCATAAATATTGTCGAGGAACCCGCGAACAGCCACGTTGGGCAAAATGCCCAAACGGCGATTGATATCGTCGACGTTCTTCACGCCCACCTGCCATACAACGGATACATCGCTATTTGCAGTAATCTTCTCAATGCTTTCTTCAATCTTGGTGTTGATGCCCACAGCACCTTGGGAACCACCCACGATGAACACGGCCTTTTTCCCTTCGCGGAACTCAACCGGGCGCGCTAAATCGTTTTCATTGGGCAGTTCACGGACCGGGTTGCCGAGGATGCGCGTTTTTTCGATGGGGAAACCCTTCGCGGCTTCTTCGGAGGTCACAAAGATGGTCTTCGCATAACGGGCACCCACCTTGTTCGCAATCCCCGCGACGGCGTTCTGTTCTTGCAAATAGACAGGCAAGCCGAGGCTACCGGCAGCGAGCACGATGGGGAGCGACACATAGCCACCCGTCGCCACGACGACATCCGGTTTTACCTTCTTGATGACACTTTTTGCACGGACAAGAGACTTGCTCAGATTGAAGGGCAGAGTCAGGTTCTTGAGGAACGGGCCGCGATGCAGCGGAACCGCCGTGATGAATTCATACGGCCAGTTCTTCGACACCAAGCGTTCTTCCATGGAGTCCTTGCGTCCCGCGAACACGATGTCTTCTACACCCATCTTCTTGAGGCTTTCCGCAATCGCTACGGCCGGGAAAATATGGCCTCCAGTGCCACCACATACAAAAAGGAACTTTTTCATGCGCCTCTCCTTGCATAGTCAGGTTTTTTCATAAAGTTGATGTTCAGGGATACCGTATTGTTCATAAACGGTTCACGAATCGTACGCCCCGAAGTCGGCTTGGAAATGTTCAGCATAACGCCAATCATTGCCGAAGAGAAAATCAAGTTCGTTCCACCAAAGCTGAGGAACGGCAGCGGCTGCCCCGTCGTCGGGAAAAGCCCCGTGCAAACACAAGTATGGATCATGAAGTTGCAGAACAACGAGAACGTAATCGCAACAGCCATGTACTTCCCGAACCGAGAAGACGAAGACCGAGCGACATTGAACCCTTGCCAGAACAACGTTGCAAACAAAATCATCACGATAAACGTGCCCACAAATCCAAATTCCTCGCCAATCACCGAGAAGACCACGTCTTTATGCGCTTCGGGCAAGTAGCCGAGTTTCTGCATACCCATGCCCACGCCCGTGCCGAACAAGCCACCATTACCGAGTGCTTGCTGCGAATGCATCAACTGGAACGCCGATTCCGCATGTTCTTCGGGATGCAAGAATGCAAGCAATCGTTTGGAGCTATGCGCCTTGTACATGAGCCCCCCAATCCCGACCGGGATAGCGGAACAAATGCAAATCAACAGATACTTGCCTCGCGCACCGGCCGCAAAAAGCACTGCCAGCAACACCAAGGCGAATAAGATAAGCATCGACATGTTCGGCTGCAACGCAAGCAGCACGGCAGAAATCACGAACGGAACCGCCGGCTGGATGATACTGCAACGGAGAGTCTTGATCTCGTCGCCAGCATCGGAGAGCTTCGCGCAAACCATCGTGATAAAGCCAAGTTTCAAAATTTCGGAGGGTTGGATACCCCAAATCCAGCGGGACGCGCCCTTGACCGAAGTTCCCGACACAAGGGCCGCAATCGTCAAAACCACGCCCACGGCAAAGAATACACGCGCAAACTTTTTCCATGCGCTGTAATCCAGCAAGTAGCAGAACACTAGGGCAGCAATCGCCACAAGGACTTTTTTCAAATGCGAAAGGAGGTAATACTCAGTAGAAAGGCCAAGACGCTCCGCCAGCGGCGCTGACGCAGTGTACACAATAACAATCCCCAACACCATCAGCAATACAGCCGGTAGCAGCAGGAGTTTGTTAGAGCCTTTGTTCTGAGCAGAAACCATTCCTTAAACTACTCCTTGAAAATCGGGGTGGCTTGGAGCAAGGCATCGACAACCTGTTCCATCTTCATACCGCGAGAGCCCTTCACCAGCAGTACATCGCCTTCGGAAACCGTATCGATCAGGAAGTCAATCACCTCCTGCACATTCGAGAAATGGAATACGGAGCGCATGCCACGGCTCTTGGCGCCCTTCACAAAAAACTTTGCCATTTCGCCCACAGTCACGAGGATATCGAAATTCGCCTCGGGAACCATGGTGCCAATCTGTTCGTGCAAGTTACGGCTTTCTTTACCGAGTTCAAGCATGTCGCCAAGCACGGCAATGCGGCGGTTCACCTTGCTCATGTTGCCAATCGTCAACAGAGCCATCTTCGTCGAAGACGGGTTGGCATTGTAGCAATCGGAAACAATCTTGAAACCGTTCGCACTCTTCACGTCCATGCGCATACTCGTACCGCGGAAAGCGTTGAGCGCAGAGGCAATGCGAGCCTTGGGAACCCTGAAAGCGAGCCCGACAGCAATCGCAGCCAGTGCATTGTACAGGTTGTGTACACCGGGGACATTCAGCTGGAACTTGGTGCGTCCAATGCTGAAACAGGCGCAGGAATTTTCGTCCCAGGTGAGCCCTTCGGGCTTGATCACGCCACGGCGCATGCCAAACGTGACAACCTTGTAATTCTTGTTGCTGCGAGCCTTGCAGAGGTGTTCATCGTCGGCGTTCACAATCAAGACACCGCCCTTCTTGAGGCCTGCGGTAATCGTCATCTTTTCCTTGAACACACCATCCAAATCGCCGAGGCGTTCCAGGTGGCTTGCGCCCACGTTGGTAATCACGGCCACATCGGGTTCTGTCGCGAGCGAAAGCGGGCGGATTTCATCCGGGCCACTCGTGCCCATCTCGATGACAGCAGCCTCGTGGGTGCGCTTGAGCTGGAACAACGTCATCGGCACACCGATATGGTTGTTGAAGTTGCCTTGTGTAGCATGAGTATTGTAGCATGTCGAGAGGACTGCCTTCACCATTTCCTTGGTCGTCGTCTTGCCGTTGCTACCGGTAATGCCGACCTTCTTCACCTTGAAGCGGCGTTGATAGCCTTTGGCCAGTTTGAGCAGGGCCTTGGTTGTATCGTCCACTGGGGCGTACATTTTGAACGCACCCTGTTCTACGGCATCCTGATTTACTATGCTCATCAATGCACCGTCCTTCTCCATTTGGTTAACAAACTGGTGGGCGTCAAAACGGACACCCTTGATTGGCCAAAAAACAACACCCTTCGCCGGTTCTCGCGAATCCATGCAAAGGTTCACTTTTCGCGACAGCGTACGGGCAGGAACGCCCACGGCATCCGTTTCGAGGATGTCGAGCATCTCGCGAACTGTCAAATCCAACTTCAGCATTTCTCCATCGCCTTCACCGCCTCTTCGCGGTCGTCAAAATGGTGTTTCGTCTTACCGACGATCTGATAATCTTCGTGGCCCTTGCCCGCAATCACCAGCCAGTCGCCCGGTTCGAGGGAGGCGCAAGCCTTCGCAATCGCCTCGGCACGGTCTTCTACCACGACAAACTTGTCGGTCACCATGCCGGCGCGCACGTCGGCGATGATGGCGGAGGGATTTTCCGTACGCGGGTTATCGGAAGTGAGCCAGGCCCTGTCGGCCATGCGCTCGGCAATCGAGCCCATGATGGGGCGCTTTGTGCGGTCGCGGTCGCCGCCGCAGCCGAACACGGTGCTAAGGCGTCCGCGACAAAGCCCGCGAGCCGTAGCAAGGACACGTTCCAGCGCGTCCGGGGTGTGGGCATAGTCAACAATCACGTGCTTTCCACCCTTGTTCCAGACCTTTTCGAATCGACCCGGGACGCGCACTGTGGCAAGGGCTTCGCGCATAGCGCTCTCGGGCAAGCCGATGGCGTGCGCCCACGAAAGCACGAGCAAAACATTATCCGCATTAAAATCGCCACAAAGCGGGGTGGAGAACTTCTCCGCAGAAATCTTCGGCACCGTAAATTCAAGCCCGTCTTCGGTGCTCGACACGGCTCCAACAGGAGAAATGTCCGCACCAACTTTACCGAGGCGAGAAACAGAAACTTTCTTGCAAACGTCAATGCCATCAAAAAGCTTTACACCGTATTCGTCGTCCACATTGATTACAGCGACACCGTCATCGGCCAAGTAACGCGTGAACAGCAACTTTTTCGCCTCAAAATAGGCATCCATCGTCTTGTGATAATCAAGGTGGTCTTGAGTCAAGTTACTGAACAAACCGCTCCTGAAGCGGATTCCCGCGACACGGCCCTGGTGCAGCGAGTGCGATGAGGCTTCCATCACGAGGTCGGTACAACCAGCTTCTACTGCGCGGGCGGCAAAAGCAAAGAGGTCGAGCTGCCCCGGAGTCGTAAGCGAGGCCGGCACAGAATCTTCACCAATCTTGTTCTTGATGGTACCAAGAAGCGCTACCTTATGGCCCGCAGCCGTCAGCATGGAATCCATCAAGAAAGCGCTCGTTGTCTTTCCGTTCGTCCCCGTGACTGCATGCACAGCGATCTTCGCAAAAGGATCCTTGTAGAAAATTTGAGCGGCTTCCAAGCGGGCTTCACGCACGTCCTTCACCTGGATCCATTTCGAAGCCATTCCCTCTGGCGCGGCAGTCTCGGCGACTACAGCGACAGCGCCCTTTGCAACGGCATCGCGCGCAAAATTCTCGTACCCGTCCACCGGGAACGAGAAGAACAAATCGCCATCCTTGACACGGCGGGAATCATCACACAAGCCGCGGACAGACAGATTCTGCAACAAAGCGTCCGAAAACATCAGCCCTTCTCCTTTAAAGTCAACTTGCAAGTCAGTCCCTTGTGAATTTCCTCGTCGGCCTTGGGGCTTTGAGACACGACGCGGCCCTTTCCGGTATACTCAACATTCATGCGGATATTCCCCATGATTTCGAGGGCATCCTTCAGCGAAAGCCCTGTGAGGTTCGGCATCTTCGTCGCCGAAACCTCGCCAAGCATCAGCGAAATCTTGCTGGCAGCGCTCATATCGCTGCGCTGCGATACCACACGGTTCCCTTCGCCACTGAAAACGACAGGGCAGCCCTTCTTGCGAGCGAGTTCCTTTGCGTCGCGGGCAGAGAGGCCGACAAAATCCACATCGCAACGATTGTCCAGTCTCACATGCTGCAAATTGTGGGACGCCGGGGAAAGTTCCGGATGGTAATAAACGGCTTCCATGATGCGGCGGAAAATCGGGCCTGCCGTAAGGCCACCCACGTGCATGCCCTGCGGGTCGTCCACGAGCACCAAGCACACATAGCGCGTATCTTCGACCGGCGCAAGGCCGATGAACGATGCCACCTGCGAATTGCGATCGTAACGGCCTGTTTCCTGGTTGAACTTTTCTGCCGTACCCGTCTTGCCACCAAAAAGGATATCGGGCAATTTCTTGCTTGCCACCCTCTTTGCCGTACCGCTGTTCACGACGTTGTTCAACATCTTGCGAATCTTCGCGGCCGTCTTCTCCGAAATCACGCGACGGACTTCGACAGGTTCCTTCTTTTCGACCAGGTTACCATCGGCATCGCGCCATTCCTTCACAATCATCGGTTCCATGAGCTTGCCGCCGTTGGCAACCGCGGCATAAGCCATCACCATCTGAATAGGAGTCACGGAAACGGCATGGCCAAAGCCCATCGTTTTAAGCGTACGGTCATCACGCGTGAGTTCATACGGTTGCAGCAGCTTGCCGGATTCTTCGCCTTCGAAGTCTTCGGACGTGCGCATGCCAAACCCAAAATTACGCGCCATTCTATATAGGCGTTCGGCCCCCACTTCGGAGGCAATCTTTGCAAAGACGATGTTGGAAGACTGCACCATCGCCTCTCCCATATTCATATCGCCGTAAACGTGCGTATCGCAAATCTGCTCGGATCTCATATTCCAGCGCCAGCAGCGGCCTTCGTCCTTGTAAACCTTGGTCGTGTCCACGACTCCATTTTCTAGAGCGGCGGCAGCGGTAATCACTTTGAACGTGGAGCCCGGTTCGTAAGACATGCTCACGATATCGTTCTTGGACATGCGCCCGACCCCTTGTGTTTTGGAGTTCGGGTCGAAAGTCGGGTAACTTGCCATGGCAAGGATTTCGCCGGTGAACGGATCCACCACGACAGCGCTCGCGCTCGTCGCATTGAATTCCATCACGCCATCCTTCAAGGCCTTCTCGACAATCTCCTGCATGTTGCGGTCAATCGTCAGCACCAAATTCTTGCCCGGTTCGGCGTCAGCCACTTTTTCGGAACGGCCGTAAATTTCGCGCTGGTGGGCGTCTTTCACACTCAAGCGGAAACCGCCGTTACCACGCAAGCGGGAATCGAAGCGGCGTTCCATGCCCATGCTGCCTGTACCGTTGTAGCCCACCTTCCCCACAATTTGCGCGGCCAGCTTGCCCTGCAAGAAGATGCGGCTGTAATCCAGGTTCCTGTTCGCCGTATCGCGATAGTTGTCGGCAAAGACGATACCGTTACGGTCCATGATGCGACCGCGGTCGGCATACACGTTCTTCGTGTCCATCACCATGCTCTTTGTCTTCGCCTTGTACACATCCTGGTTCACCACCTGGATATTGAAAGTCTGCCAAAGGAGCACGCCAACACAGCCGAGCGTAATAAACTTGATGATTCCGAGCGGTTCTATATAGAAGTTGTTCACTGAACACCTCCTAGCGGCATCACCTTTTGCGGCAGGCCGTTCAAGCCCAGGCCAACGGAATCGGCAAATTTCGAAAGCTTTTCGAGCGAAGAAAGCTGGTTAATTTTCAATTCTAGAGCCAGCGCGTCGTGCTTCAAGAAGGCGATTTCTACCTGGAGCCCATGCGCAGTTTCGTACAAACTATTGATGCGGTTCTGCATATAGAGCGGCAACATGCAGAGCAGAGCGAGCACGACAACGGCACCGGCCACAATCAGCGTGACCGAGCGGTTGGAGGCCCCGATGGCCTTTATCTTGTCCGTCTTGCTCATACCCTTTCGTACACTCTCAGTTTTGCAGAACGAGCCCGTCCATTCTTTTCAATTTCTTCGGCCGAGGGCAAAATCGGCTTGCGATTCACTTTTTTCAGGCGTTGGTGATTGCCTCCGCACATGCACACAGGCATGTGTTCGGGGCATATACATGCCCTTTCGAACTCCGCGGTGGTCTCCTTGACGCACCGGTCTTCTACGGAGTGGTAGCTCATCACCACCAGGCGGCCACCCACCTTGAGGCAGTCCACCGCGGCGCGGAGGCTATCCTCGATTTCCTTGAGTTCCCCGTTGACTTCCATGCGGATTGCCTGGAACACGCGGGCCAGAAGCCCATTCACTTCGCGACGCTTGTCGGGGAATACGGACTCCACCACAGTCTTCATGTCGGAAGGCAAAATCTCGCAACCTTCGCCAGAAACAGCGGCAACCATTTCAAGGATCCGCATTGCCAGTTTGAAAGCACGATCCATGTCCGCATTCTTGCGGAGGGCCGCGGCAAGCGTATCTGCATCAACGTTCTTGAGCCATTCCTGCGCCGAGACGCCCTCGCGGCGATCCATGCGCAAGTCAAGCGGATTGTCGCCGACAAACGTAAATCCGCGTGCGGAATCATCCACCTGATGGCTGCTGATGCCCAAATCGTAGAGGATTCCGTCCAAAGTATCGGGAGCGATTTCGTTCTTGAGTTCGCCAAAGCGCACCGGATGCACAATAAACTTGGGTTTTACTCCAGCAAGGCGCTTGGTCGCAAAAGCCACCGCATCTTCGTCACGGTCAAAAGCGTGGAGCGTTCCCTGTTCGTTTAAGCGGGTCGCAATCGCATAGGAATGCCCACCACCGCCTAGCGTGCAATCGGCATAAGTTCCATCCGCCTTTATATTAAGGCCTTCCAAGCATTCCTTGAGCATCACCGGATCGTGGTAGAACACGCCATCCGTCGCCCCGGCTACTGCCGCCGGAGAAAATTCTTTTATACGTAATGCTTTTGAGGATAAACTACTTTGCGGCACTTGGACCCTCCGTCAAACCTTCTCCATAGAACGCAGCATCGAATGCGGCAACAGATTCATTTGTCTGCAATCCGTATTCAGCATTGAAGCGTTCCGGGTTCCATAGTTCAAGAGTCTTACCGCTAGCTTGCACATAAAGGACTTCACCCTTAAGGCCTGCGTACTCCAACAAGATCTTTGGGAGTAAAATGCGATTCTGGCCATCGAGCTCCACGAATGCGGGGCATAGGCCTCTCCGAACTAGGTCGGCTTGACGGCGGTCGGACCGGCAGTCCAGGTCCGCCATGAACTTTTCGTATTCGGGCAAGGTAAACAACCGGAGGGTACGGTCCGGGCCACGCGTGACCACGAATTCGCTCCCTTCGGCAGCCGTGAGCTGACGACGGAATTCCCTAGGGAAGGAAGACCTCCCCTTTCCATCGATAGCCGTTTGGGCTTGACCTATGAAAGACGTAAAGTTCATACTAGTTTGACACATTTTACCACAACACGTGATAAATATACCACTTTCTACCACCTTCGGCAACGGACGCTCGGGAATTCTTATAAAAAACATACCGAAAGCTACAGCTTCGAAAAAGAGACAGAACTCCTCTCCACTAGATTATAATGCACTTATGTGCACTTTGTAAAAAAGAAATTGGCCCAAATACCATGGTCATGCCGAACACATCCTATTATATATCGGGACGCTTTTTATATTTAAGGCTCCAAACATCCAGGATTCCCTATCATGAAAAAATACTCGCACGCATGGATTGCCTTCATGGCAATCAAACGTCTCGAAATCATAGCCACCGCCCCCGAAGATTCCCCTATCATCAACGGTGTCAACGAAAGCATCCGTTCAGAAGCCAAGGCGTTGGTCAAGTGGTTCAAAAAATACCGCGATTTTGTCATTCAGGGAGCCTGGTACCCCGACGAAGTCTTCAAAGACATGAGTTCCAGCCATATCGTGAAATTTCGCCCCACCGAAAATGGGCCATACACATCGTTCGGCAAGTTGCCCGTGACGCACTCCATCTATAAGTTGATGTCGAAAAATTCGCCATTGCTCAACAAGCCCTACAATATCGAAAGCGGCAACTGCGCCGACCGCTGCGAAGCTCTGTCCCACAGCATCGTCGACAACTTCAAGATGCTCCATTACGAAGAAAGGGGTTGCCCCATCGCCACCACGGGCAACCACATCGCCATGCGGTTCTTCATTCTCAGCCACTACATTGCCGACTGCCACATGCCCCTGCATTGCGATGCCCGTTCGTTCTCCGAAGAAAAAGGCATTCACGGGACAATAGAAAAAAAATGGGAAGATCAGGTAAGCAAATCCTACAAGATTGACAAGGACAACAACCGCTTTTTCTACGATTCCGATGGATATCCGAAGGAGGATTTTTTTACCCCGTTCGTAATACAAGTGATAGACGATATATCAACAAGAAAATACACCCATGGCTGGGGCGGGACGAACAACAACACATGGGATTTCATGAGCGCCGTTTCGCAGTATTCCTACCTCTTCTCCTACTACCTCATCCAAGAAGACTTCAAGAACACGCAAACCATGCAGGAATTCCAGGAACAGACCGAATGGGGACGCGACTTCGACAAGTATAGCGCAATGATATTCGGTGACGCCATCGATTCCATCGCCCGCATCTGGCTCCATGTCTGGATAAAGTTCCGGAGCTGGTTGAAATAGTCCAACAAGTCCCAAGCATAGACCACAATAAAAAAATTACTACTATTATATATACTATGAGTGAAAACTGTCTTTTCTGCAAAATCATCAAGGGAGAAATCCCTTCCAAGAAAATCTATGAAGACGACGACGTGTTCGCCTTCTACGATATCGCCCCCCAGGCTCCGGTGCACTTCCTCGTGGTGCCCAAACGCCACATTTCCACCATCATGGACATGAAGCCCGAAGATTGCGAGCTCGTGGGCAAGATGCTCTACCGCGCCCAAATTATCGCGAAGGAGCTCGGCCTCGAAGAAAGCGGTGCGCGATTCGTGTTCAACTGCAAGGCCGACGCCGGACAGACCGTGTTCCACATCCACCTGCATGTGGTCGGCGGACAGGTTATGGGCTGGCCACCGTTCCCGAAGGAGTAATCAGGTCGCTCCCTACGGTCGCTTCGAGGCTCGAGGTTCGAGGAGCGAGCAGCGAGCACTGAGCAGTGAGCGGTGAGCAGTGAGCAATGAGGCTCAGTAGCTCATACCTCAAAGCGAGCTTGCGAGCGACCTCATAGCTCAAAGGCACGAAGTGCCGACCTCATACCTCAAAGGGGCTTTAGCCCCGACCTCACGGCTCATCTATGATCAAGTCCCGCGCTATTGTCCTGCACCGCTACGCCTACAGCGATTCCAGCTGGATTGTCAAGGCCCTCACGGAAGAAGTCGGCATCGTCTCCTTCATCGTAAAGGGTGGCAAGCGGAAGGAATCCCCCTTCAAGGGGGCGCTCGACCCACTCGCTCTGAGCGAGGTCGTTTTCCGGCAGAACCCGAATACCGAACTGCAGTTCATCAAGGAAGCGACGCTCATCGAATGGAGAAAAAACCTTCGCGAAGACCTGCTCGCCCTCGCAAAAGCGCAAGTCATGGCAGAAATCCTCTTGCGTTATGCTCCGCAAGGAGTCCCTTTGCAATCGGAGTTCATGTTACTAGAGCAAGCGACAAGTGAACTTGACCAGACGGGAACAAATGCACTCCACGACAATCAGGGCAACTACGACACCTCTACAGATTTAACGCAAGCGCAAATCCCGAAAGCGAACATTTTCGCCCGATGGCTGCTCGACACCTGCGACGCATGGGGATACTCTCTTGACCTCGCCACATGCAGCCGCTGCGGAAAAATTCTAGACGCACCGCCAGCAGACTTCATTCCCGAAACAGGCGCCGTCATCTGCAAAGATTGCATCGGCTCGGGAATGGCACACATGCGCGAAGAGACCTCGCTTGGAATTTGGAACTTGTTGACCAACAACGAGATAACGCATTCACAATACGTTGAGAACGCACTTCTCTCCTATCTGCGCAAGCACATCGGCTTCCTCAAGGAAATCAAGTCGCTCCAGTTCCTGAACGAAACCCGCAAACTCTTCAGCAACTAATATATATAGTGAGAGCGTTCAGCATTCCCTAAGCATTACAGCAGTATAGCATTCTAGCATCACAACATTCCCTTAGCATTTAACATTCCAGCATTCCCTAAATCCACTGCGAGATATTCCTTCAGTCATAGAGAATATCGTCAAACGTATCACTACTAGGAGCGTCGGCCGGGGAGGGGGAGGGTGCAGGGAGGGGGCCGGGCGGCCTTCGCAACTCTGAGCGTGGCCCCCTCCCGCATCATCTTTTTTACTATTTTTGTAAAACAAAAAAGGAACCCCTCATGTTAACTCCAGAAGATCTCAAGGCAAAAAAGTCACAAGGTGAAAAAATATCCATGATAACCGCCTACGATTTCGCATTTGCGCAAATGGCGGAAGCTGCCGGGGTTGACCAGATTCTCGTAGGCGACAGTCTCGCGAACACCATGCTCGGTTACAAGAGCACGCGCGAAATCGGCATGAACGAAATGCTCATCTTCGTCGCGGCCGTATGCCGTGGAGCTCCCAACACGCACGTAGTCGCCGACATGCCCTACCTGAGCGACAAGGATCCGCAAACAGCGTACGATAACGCTATGCGCTTCATGGATTTAGGTGCAGCAAGCATCAAGCTCGAAGGCACACCCGAAGGAGTCATCGAATTCCTACGCAGCAAAGACATTCCCGTGTGCGCACACCTCGGGCTACTCCCGCAAACCGCAGAGAACTTCAAACAGAAAGGCAAGACAGAAGAAGAAGCGCACGCCATCGAAGATGCTGCAAAGTTCGTCGACAGTCTCGGTTGCTTTGAAACTGTGCTCGAGCACATCCCCGAAGAACTCGGAAAAAAGATTACCAGCGAAGTAAAAAGTGTCACCATCGGTATCGGTGGCGGAAAATTTACGGACGGTCAGGTACTCGTGATGCACGACGCTCTCGGAATGCACCAGCGCAAGCTCCCTCCGTTCGCCACGAAGTTCGTGGACATGTTTGCTCTCGGAACCGAAGGAATCAAGAAATATATCGACAGCGTCAAAGCCAAGCAGTAAGCGGATTCCAGCGCCATCACTTTATATACAATTCTTTGAGCATCATTGAGTTACAATCAAACATCGGCATGCAAGCCGATATTTTTTTGCGCGTCAAAATTACACACAAACTAGAAAACAGAATGTTTGGAAGATAAAATTTTTCGAATGGCAAAAAATGACTTGTCAATACCCTTTAAAAAAAAAAATGAAAAAAATTTAAAAAAATGTTGATTATTTGTGAAAATAAAGTTATTTTATAGTCATCAAACAACAAACCCTCAAAAAAAGGAAGATAAAATGGCTACAACAACAAAGAAACCTGCCAAGAAACCCGCTAAGAAGCCCGCTACTGCTAAGAAGCCGGCCAAGAAGCCGTCTACTGCTAAGAAGCCGGCCAAGAAGCCGTCTACCGCTAAGAAGCCGGCTGCTGCCAAGAAGCCGTCTGCTGCTAAGAAGCCGTCCGCTGCTAAGAAGCCGGCTGCTGCCAAGAAGCCGTCTGCTGCTAAGAAGCCGTCTGCTGCTAAGAAGCCGGCCGCAGCCAAGAAGCCGTCTGCAGCCAAGAAGCCGTCTGCTGCTAAGAAGCCCGCTGCTGCTAAGAAGCCGGCTGCCAAGAAGTAATTCTTCCAAGGCTATTATGGAAAGACTCCGCTTCGGCGGGGTCTTTTCTTTTTTGACGTGACTGCAAATACTATCTTTATAGTCATGATTTCAGAAGAAGACTTGACCAAGCAACAGAACATTCCCTACGAGGAACGCATTTCCCGAATAGAAAAACTTCTCGAAGGCAAGGAGAAACCGAGAGCGTTCGAGCTCGGATTGTTACTCGCCCTCAAGATGGGCCAAGAAATCCGCGAGAAGAAACCGCTCGGAAGCACCACGGCAAAGATGGTCGCCGAATGGAACAGAACTTACCCGTCCTCGTTGGTCGAGGAAGCCATCGCCAGTGCGAAAGAATTCCTCACGAACCCGGCAAAGCTCGCCGAGAAAATCAAGGCGGGGATGAAAAAGATTGACGAGAAGCGCGACGACGCCGATAAATCCGACGAAACGGAGTCGAAGGATTTGAGCGAGGGTGAAAATGGATAACAAACTCCAAGCCACCGTGGACATCGGGAGCCACAGTTGCATCCTGCTGATTGCCGCATTCGAAGATAAGGTCACGGAGCAGGCCGAAGCAACCGAGAACAAAAAAGTTCTCGTGCCGAAACTCCAGAAGGTGGAAGTTTGCCGCCTCGGCGAAGACATTTATGAGTGCGGGCACATCACGGAAGCGAGAATTCAGGAACTCACGCAAATCATGACAAAGTTCCGCATGGACCTGCACGCCCTCGGCGCCGACCTCAAGGCAGTCGCCATGACCGAGGCCATGCGCCGCGCCAGCAATCCCGACGAAGTCATCGAAGCGGTGGAAAAAGCAATCTGGATGAAGCCCCGCATCATCTCCGGCGAAGAAGAAGGACGACTCACCTTCCGTTCCGTCAAGGAATGGCACGGCTCCGAAATCGTCACTATCGACATCGGTGGCGGATCCACGGAACTGTGCAACGGCGAGACATCGCTTTCGATTCCCGTCGGTGCACTCAAGATGTTCAAGGCGATGGGGCCCATCCCCGGCCCCGAATACAAAAAGTTCGTCAAGGAAACTTTCAAGGAAGTCAGCTTCAAGGGAATGACCAAGAAACCCGTCTACCTTATCGGCGGAACGGGAACGGCACTTGCAATGGTGTTCCTCGACAAGCAAAAGTTTGATTACAAGGCCATCGAAGGCCTGGAAATGAGCATCACCGACCTGGAAAACGTCACCACGCGAATCACGAACCTCTCCAAAGAACTTCGCGCGATGCTTCCGGGGCTCGAAAACGGACGCCACGAAGTCATCATCTGCGGACTGTTCTGGCTGCGTTCCCTCCTAGAGAAACTCCGCGTCGAGACATTCAAGATCAGTACGGCAGGCCTCCGCTTCGGTCTGCTTTACCCGCCCGAGCCGGAACCGGAAGAAAAGCCGAAGCCCAAGCGCGTCCCGCCCTGGATGAAAAACAAACAAGAATCCGCTCCGGAGGATTCCTCCACATGAGAATAAATAAGTACATATCTCTTTGCGGCATCGCGAGCCGCCGCGCCGCAGACACATTGATTGCCGACGGTCTTGTACAGGTGAACGGAGAGACAATCACCGATCTCGGGCACCAAGTAGACGAGACCAAGGACAAGGTTGTTGTCGATGGGAAACCGGCAAAGCTCCCCACCAAAACAAAGACTATCCTGTTCCACAAACCGCCCGGATGCGTATGCACCAAGGTCGACCCGCAGGGCCGACGCACCGTGTACGATTACCTGCCTCCCGGATTCCAGCACCTCAAATATGTAGGCCGACTCGACTTGCAGAGCCGCGGGTTGTTGCTGTTCACCGACGACGGCGAATTGTTGCACAGGCTCACCCACCCCAGCTACGAAATCCCGCGCAGTTACTATGTGTGGACGACACGCCCCCTCAGCGATTCTGCCGCACAGAAACTGGTTGACGGCGTTGACATCCGCGACGAAAACGACCCCGACGCCCAAGAAGAAATCGCCTTCGCTACCGATGTCTACCTCGAAAACGGGTTCGCCGAACTCGTGCTCACCGAGGGCAAGAACCGCGAAATCCGCCGCATGATGCGGGCCGTCGGCTACGAAATCCGCGACCTCAAGCGAGTGAGCTACTGCAAGATTCAGCTGGGCGACCTCCCCGCAGGCGAATACAGGGAATTGACCGCGGATGAAATGAACAAGTTACGACAGGCGGTGAGGATGAAGTAGCTATGAGGGATGAGGTCGCTCGCAAGCTCGCTTTGAGCTATGAGGAACTCACAGCTCACTGCTCGTGCCTCGAACCTGGAAACCTAATATGAATAGAACATTATACATAGGTGACGTTCATGGTTGCGCCGACGAACTGGAAGCAATCGTAGACAAGTTTGGCTTTGTCCGCGGCTCCGATACGCTCTACCAGACCGGCGACATTATAAATAAGGGCCCCGACATGATGCGGGCACTGAAGTTCGTCGTCGATAACGGCATCCTGACCGTGCGCGGAAACCACGAAGAACACCTCATCCGTTCGATGGAGGCGCCCCCCTCCCAATGGAGCGAAAAGCAGAAGAAGCGTTTTGCACGACTCCCGCTCGAAGACTGGATATACATCCGCGACATCGTGAAAGATTGGCCGCTCTGGCGCGACACCCCGCACGCGTTACTCGTGCATGCCGGCCTCGAACCCGGCAAGACAAGGCTAGAAGACATGAGCCCCGAGGTGCTGCTGTCTATCCGCAAGTGGAATGACGAGCCTTGGTACAAGCAAGTCACCTGGCCAAAGACAGTCGTGTTCGGGCATTGGGCCAAGAAAGGTTTTGTCCACCGTCCCGGATTCATCGGGCTGGACTCGGGCTGCGTCTACGGAAAATGCCTTACCGCATGGTGCCCCGAAGAAGACAAGTTCTACGAAATCCCGGCGCGCCGCGAATATACGCCAGTAAAGGACAAGACCAAGGAATCGGAAGTTTCACCATGCAAAGTCGCAGGCGATGCTAGCAAAAACATCATCACCTTCGACAATATCCGCGAAAAAATCATGCGCGGAGAAATCACCCCTGCAAACGAGACCCCCGAAGAGGCCAACATCCGCAAGGCGAGCCCCTCCATCTCGGCGGAATGGGCTGGCTACAGAATATAGTGCAGTTCATCCCATTTTATTTTTGTATCTTTGCAAAAAAAAGAGCAATCATCATGAAAAAACTAATTGCAGTATTCTTGTTCCTTACCCTTTTCAATACAAATACTTTTGCTGATGAAGACGCCGGTTACTGGCCGCGTTCCTACTATGCAGGCTTTGGATTCTCTGCTGTAGCGACACGAGGCGACATCGGCAATTACACATTGAACACAAAGACGGAAGACGGCGAAAAAGAAACCGTCCATTTGCCGACGACGAACCTTTTTGTATCGCCCGACTTTATCCTGGGTGTAAACATAGCGCAGTTCTCACTCGCCCTTAATTACAACTACTGGTATTTCACCGACAATCTGGCTGGGTTCCCGGAAAACAACGTCGAAGAGCAAATTCGCATTTGGCGACTTGGCATCGAGTTCATCTACAACATATTCTGGCCCGAATTCTTCCAGCCGGGAATCGGTCTCGGATACGCCTATACAAGCATCAAAACCGACAATAGCGTTATTCCTGCAGACGAATCAAAAGAAAAAACCGACTCCGAACTGATGGGTTCTTCGATTGCCATGATTTTCGATATCCGTTATTTCTTGACGGATCACATCATTCTTGTTCCAACAATCAAATTTTACGAATCCTGGTTCAGCAACCTCTATACGGAAAATGCAGGCACCAAAGATTTGAAGCATAAGCAATGGCAAACATTCGCAGTCATCGAGATGGCCATTCTTTACCAGTTCTAAAGAAAAACGACGGAGCCTTTGGGAAGTAAAATTCTATCTTTGGCGCCATGAAAACGAAACCGTTCATCGCTCTAGCCCTGACCCTCGCCACAGCCACCTTCGCCATGGATGAAGATGGTTGGGCATCCACCTACGAATCCCTCTCAGCCTTCGACAAGTCGAACGTGCTTTACGGCAACCGCCCCGGATACGTAAAGCCAATCATCACGAACCTGAGCACCATTCTTAACAGCAACTGGGTCTCCAGCGCAGGGGTTCCCCAGGAATTCACCTTTGAAGCGGGTTTGCCCTTCGCCATCGTCCCTATCACGGATGACGACAGGAAATACGGCGACGGCCACCCCACCATCTTCGGCGACAACGACAAGAAGAATGAGTACAAGATTGCAACGGATGTCTGCTCGGCGGAAGCGCTCGACCTATATGGTGCATGCCCCGTCGTCAACGGAAACGAGAACCTGAACGGGCTCAGTTTCTTCACATACCCCTACGTTCAGTTGGCTGCCAGTTACTACCACGCAAGGCTGGTTCTCCGCGGTATGTTCCTCCCCTCCTTCAGTGAACTCCGCAAGTTCAACCTGTTCGGTTTCGGCCTCCAGTACAGCTTCGGTCACTTTTTCCAGCACAAGCTCCCCAAGGCCGCACAGCCTCTCGACGTGAGCCTCATGCTCGGTTACAACACCAGTGGAATCGGCTACCGTCCGGACGATTACAAGGGACAGCTTGACCTGGATGTCGATGCATTTACTCTAAACATGGTCATCGGCTACAGGCCCATCAAGGCAGTGGAAGTCCTGATGACGCTCGGCTACCAGTACGCCAGCATGGAATCTAGTGGCAAACTGATAAGCACCGAAGATCCGATGGAAGAAATCCACCCGAATATAACGGTCAAAGGGGACAACGGGTTCCGTTTCGGCCTGGAAGTCGCCTTCCAGATCGGTTCCTTCCACCCTGTCCTGGGCTACGATTACGTAGGCAAATCCGCCTTCACCACCAACATACTATATTTCAAGCAAAGTTCGGATAGTTCGAATCAGTGAGTTTAACACAATGTTAAAGAAGGCAATACTATGATTACATTCCTAATTGGTATCGCCATCCTCATCGGTGGCTACTTCACATACGGCAAGTTCGTAGAACGAATTTTCGGTCCCGACAACAGGAACACTCCCGCCATACAAAACCCGGACGGAGTGGACCGCATGGTCCTGCCGCACTGGAAAAACGTACTCATCCAGCTCCTGAACATCGCCGGTATCGGTCCCGTCATCGGGGTCATCCTGGGTATCAAATTCGGAGCCATCGTATTCATCCTGCTCCCCCTCGGCAACGTGTTCGGTGGTGCGGTGCACGACTACTTCTCGGGCATGATCAGCATGCGCAACAACGGCGTGAACGTTCCCGCCCTTTCGCGCAAGTTCCTGGGTAACGGTCCGTCCAAGGTGGTGATTGCCCTCATCTCCGTGGCGCTCCTCCTTGTGGGAGCCGTGTTCACCAACACGCCGGCAGCCCTCATCAACACGCCGATTCTCGCCGGTTCCGCCGTCTCCCCGACTTTGTTCTGGATTGCGGTCGCCGTCATTTTCGCCTACTACTTCGCGAGCACGTTCTTCCCCATCGATAAGATTATCGGCCGCATCTATCCCGTGTTCGGCGGACTCCTGATTCTCGCCTCCCTCGGCATCTTGATTGGCATCGCTCCGCAGCTCGGCACTCTCGACGAAATCTGCTTCAGCGACATTGCTTCCAACTTCACGCAGCATCCGGCACACCAGCCCATCATTCCTATGTTGTTCGTAACGATTGCCTGCGGCATCATCAGCGGATTCCACAGCACGCAGAGCCCGCTCGTCGCCCGCACCGAAAAGACCGAACATACCGGCCGCCAGACCTTCTACGGCATGATGATTGTCGAAGGCCTCATCGGCATGATCTGGGCCGCCGGCGGCATGTTCATCTACCATCACATGCCCGAGCTCATCACGGGTGCAAGCGGCGTGAAAGTTCTGAGTGAACTTGTCTCTACTGTTATCCCGTTCGCACCGATTTCCATCCTTGTCGTCGTGGGCGTCATCATCCTCGCGATTACCAGTGGCGACACGAGCCTGCGCAGTCTCCGCCTCACGATTGCCGAACTCACCGGTATGGACCAGACCTCCGTCAAGAACCGCCTGATTCTGACGGTCCCGATGTTCACGCTCTGCGCGGCCATCATCTTCTGGAGCAACCTGAACCCCGAAGGATTCAACATCCTTTGGAACTACTTCAGCTGGAGCAACCAGCTCATGGCCGTGTGCAGCCTCTGCGTCGCCGTGGTCTACCTCCGCTGCAAAAAGAAGAACTTCTGGGTTGCGCTCATCCCGTGCCTGTTCATGGCTTTCATCACCAGCGACTATATCCTGTGGGTGAGTCCCGAGAACCTGAAAGGCGCTCCGGTGGGCTTTGGCCTCAACTACAACGTCGCCATCGTGCTCGCCGCCGTGGCAGCCATCGTCCTCGTCACGCTGCTCTGCCGCCGCGGCAAGAAACTCTCCCAGAAACCGGATTTCAACCCGGACCACTGGGAATAAGCGAGTTTTCAGCAAAGAACTTTGATAAACAGAGCGTACACCGCTCTGTTTTTTTTGTTTTTTTACGTTATTTTCCGATTTTTTTAGTATATTTATGCTTTCTCTTGGAAATGCCAAAGGAAATGTACCGGCCGTTCGTCAAGCGGGCAGCCGTTTTTGTTTTTTTGACAGGGCTTGCCCGAGGAGCAGAAAAATGATCGATCGCAACAAGCACTTCCTTCGCCTGATGGACTGGAGCGAAGAAAAAATCCTCGAAACCGTCGAGATTGCCTCGCGCCTCAAGAAAGAGGTCCACGCCGGCAAAGTTTCTGACCGTCTCCACGGCCAGAACATCGCCATGTTCTTCGAGAAGCCCTCGCTGCGAACCATCACCACGTTCCAGGTGGGCATGAACCAGCTCGGCGGCCATGCCGTGTTGCTCGCCCCGGATTCCATCGGACTCGGCAAGCGCGAAAGCGTGAAGGATGTCGCCCGCTGCCTTTCCCGCTGGGTGAACGCCATCGTGGTCCGCTGCTTCAAGCAGCAACTCGTGGAAGAACTCGCCGAATTCGGTAGCGTACCTATAGTGAACGCCCTCACCGACGATTGCCACCCCTGCCAGGCCATCGCCTTCGCGCAGATGATTTGTGAAAACCTCGGCGGTTTCAAGAACGCCGATGGCAAGCCGAAGACTGTCGCCTTCATCGGTGACGGCAACAACGTCGCCAACTCCTTCCTTGCCCTCGCCTCCAAGGTGGGCATGAACTTCACGCTCGCCTGCCCCAAGGGTTTCGAGCAGCCGAAGAACGTGGTGGAAGAAGCCGCCGAAGGCCTCAAGAAGCACGGTTGTGAGTATCGCGTATTCAACGACCCGAAGGAAGCAGTCAAGGACGCCGATATCCTCTATAGCGACGTGTGGGTTTCCATGGGCCAGGAAGGCGAAAAGGCCGAAAAACAAAGCCACTTCTTGCCGTTCCAGATCAACGACGAACTCCTGAAGCTCGCTCCGGCACACTGCAAGGTTTCTCACTGTCTCCCGGCTCACCGCGGCGAAGAAATCACGGACTCCGTGATGGACAACCTCGACGTGAACATGAGCTTTGAAGAAGCGGAAAACCGCTTGCACGCTCATAAGGCTGTTTTGTGGCAGGTCATGGAGCCTTTCGCTTAATTTTGCCTTATAGGCTTCGTTATACGGAGTCTCGCTCCTGGTCTAACTCGCCTCTAAGACAAAATCTGTTTCATAGTTTCCTTGAAAAGCAATATTTTGATATAGAAAAAGGGTATAATAAAGTCCGTTCCAAGCGGGCTTTACTTTTTTATATTTGGACTCGAAAAAATGTTTCAAGGAGCAAGATATGTCTTTCATCCAGGAACTTAAAGAAAAAGTGTTGGGCGGTTACGAAATCAACCGCGAAGAGGCAATCCAGCTTTTAAGTGAAGACCTCGGCGAACTCTGCACCGCAGCAAACGAAATCCGCGAAAAGTTCCACGGCAACGACTTTGACTTTTGCTCCATCGTAAACGCACGCAGCGGACGCTGCTCCGAGAACTGCAAGTACTGCGCCCAGAGCAGCTACTACCACACCGGCGCCCCCGAATACAAATTGCTCAGCGCCGACGAAATCGTGGCTGACGCAAAGAAGAAAGAAGCCGCAGGTATCCCGCGCTACTCCATCGTCACTTCGGGCCGCACACTCTCGAACCGCGATGTAGAACAGATTGGCGAAGCCATACGCCGCCTCAAGAAAGAAACGAAACTTTCCGTATGCCTTTCTGCAGGGCTCTTGAACAGAGAACAGTTCGACAAGCTGAAAGAAGCCGGTCTCACCCGCTTCCACAACAACCTGGAAACTTACCGCAGACACTTCCCCGACGTGTGCACCACGCACACCTACGACGATAAAATCGGCGCGCTGCAGAACGCGCTGGCCGCAGGTCTCGAGATTTGCAGCGGCGGCATCATGGGCCTCGGAGAAACGATGGAAGACCGCATCGATATGTGCCTCGACCTGCGCGAGCTCGGCGTCAAATCCACTCCGGTGAACGTGCTGAACGCGATTCCCGGTACCCCGTACGAAAACTTGCCCAAGCTCACGAACGACGAGTTCTGCCGCATTGTAGCCATATATCGTTTCATCAATCCGAAGGCGTTCATCCGTCTCGCAGGCGGGCGTGGCGTACTCGGCGACGACGGAAAGCGCGCATTCAAGAGCGGCGCCAACGCGGCCATTACCGACGACATGCTCACCACCGCGGGAGTCAATAGTTGCAAGGATTTCGAACTCGTAAAGGGGCTCGGATTCGAGCCGCACGGATTCTTAAAATAACACCGCGTTCCATAAGAAACGCATATCCGTTTTTTATACAATCAAACACTCTTTTTTCTTAGAAAAAAAGGAGCAAATTGCCAATTTTTTCCGTCAGCAACGAGAATATATTCATAACAGACAAAATCTTCAAAATGGATTCCCAAATATTTATCACAAGAGGAAATCAAAATGAAAAAAATATACTGTTATCTGCTATTTCTCGCTTTATGTTTCACGGCCTGTTCCCTCGACCTCACCAGCACCGAGGTTGATGGGAAATGGGAAGAAATGAAACTAAGTAAAAAAGAAGTTCACTTCGAACACAAGGGCGGCACCGACACCATTTTTGTAAAGAATTACAGCAGATGGTGGTTTGCTTCTGCATGCGACGGAGAGTGTACCGACGGCAATCACATTCTCCCGGATGGTCCAGAAACAGAAAATGTAGGTTTTAACCACATCACTGGAGGCTGGTGGAGTGCCGAAGTCCTGAAGGATTCGCCAAACAAAGTTGTCATTACAGCGAATGGTGCCGAGACATGCCTATCCGAAGACTGCGGCAAAGAAGTTTTCCCGAGAAAGGCAATTGTCACCATGACCGCAGGCGATATATTTAAAACCTTTGTTATCTATCAGGATTAAAAATCAGCGACTTGCTAGTTTATCTATCATCGCATCGCAACCTTCGTTCACGTCGTCCCAGGTCGCCTGGAAATCTCCGGTATACCAAGGGTCGGCAACGTCGCGCGATTTTCCAGCCCAGTCCATGAGCAGTGACACCTTGCGGGGCTTAGTCAATTCTTTTTCGTAAATATCGCGAGGCAGAATCCAGCGCAGGTTTCGCAGGTTGTTCCTGTCCATGAGCACGATGTAGTCGTAGTATTCGTAATCCTGCGTGGTCATCTGGCGGGCATGTTTTCCACTACAGTCAATGCCGTGCGAATTCAGCATGCGCCTTGCCGGCGGGTACACGGGATTCCCGATTTCCTCTGTACTCGTCGCAGCGCTCGCCACCTCAAAGCCTTCAATTCCAGCAGAGGCTAGCTTATGTTTCATGACGAATTCCGCCATGGGGCTGCGACAAATGTTGCCATGACACACGAACAGGATTTTCACTTTTTCCATGGGGGCAAATATAGCCAAACAAGCCTAACGTTTTATTAAATTTTATGAAAAAGGAGTTCCCATGAAAAAAATTTTTTGGACAATGGCGTTTGCAATTTCATTTTGCCTGATGGCCTGCGATAACGACAGTTCAAGTACCAACACGCCCTCCTCCGATCTCACCAATCCGGACAATGGCGATAATAATGGCGGGAACAACGGGAACAAGAACAAAACCGGCGTAGAGCCGGGCTGTAATTTTGTCAAGACAGACAATACATGGAAATACCTTTCAGACGAACACTGGGGATTTGTTGACGTTTATGTCTGGACCGACGAAACCACCGTCAGGCACGAAACTCACACAAATTCCTACCACAACGAAGATAGAGACGAAATCCTCACCAACTTGAACCGCGATGAATTTTACGACCAAATCATGGCTGAGTGCCAACTGATGACATCCCAAAACGCAGAATAAAACTCGTTCCCGTACTTTAGTTACATTTCCAGTTGATGGTGCCTTTTTCCAAATCTGTCATCTTCCTTGTTCTCGCAGGCCTATGCCTGTGGAATGTCGGTTGTGGCGTGCCGGTACGCACAGGTTACGACAGGAAGATTGGTGGATACAAGCCCATCCCTACGACCGAAACCGCAGCAGAGGAAGAATCCCAGGAACAAGTCTCCCCTGCCAATGGAGCCTCAACAGAAAACGCACAAGACCAAAACATATCGAGCGCAGATTCTGGCAAGCGCGAAAACTCCGTAAATCGGGTGCGCCAAGCCGCGACGCGGAAAGAAGCGGCAAGATCGGCACAGAGGCCGGAGCCCCGCGGCAGCCTCGAAAATTATGCGCGAAAATGGATGGGTGCCAAGTATGTGTACGGGCAGGCGACCAAGACAAAGACGGACTGCTCCGGATTCGTGATGCAAGTGTACAAAGGTTATTACAACATAGCGCTTGACCACAGTTCGTCCGGAATGTACAAAGACAGCCGAGGTTCAAAAGTCAGCCGCGGAAGTTTGCGCGAAGGGGACCTCGTGTTCTTCGGCAGCTTCTGGAAAATTGACCACGTAGGAATTTACTTGAAAGGGGAACGATTCATCCATGCCAGTTCCAGCAAGGGCGTCATCATTTCCCCGATGAGCGACAAATACTGGAGCCACAAGTACCAAGGCGGGCGAAGGTTTAGGTAGGCTCGAGGTTCGAGGCATGTGGCTCGAGGAGCTCTTTACTTTCGCCTCGAACGCTTGAAACCGAAGGTCTTTATTGCATCATCCGTAGTCTTGATAACATCGCCTTGTTTATACGCAGATCCGTTATCCTTGGCGGTCTCGACAGCCGAAACATAAGTGGCCTTTGATTCAAAGTCGAACTTCGCTATGTATGCGCCCGTGCCAATCGCTCGTCCGCGATTACTCTTGGGAGTTCCTTTGTGAGCCATCCATTCCATATTCACACGCAGCACACCATCATTCGAAATTTTATCGTAACCGATATCCTTCATATCTATGCGCACATCCTGTTTGGCAATGAACTGTCCAATGTTGTCGAAAACGTTCATCGTGAACTTGATTTCAAAATCAAAAAGCGGATTGCCTTGGTCGTCCGTCTGTAGCGCCGAAGGCATTGTTATTTCCACAATAAATTGCGGTCCGGCATGCTTGTAGACTCCTGTATTAAGAACGATTCCCGTTGCGGAGAGTTTACCGCCGTCGAGACTCATGAGTGATTCCGTCCCATCCATATTGATTATGGTCGCACGGAACACTTCGTCATCCGAAACAGGCGTCCCCATGTACGGTTCCTCGTTCGGGAACTTTGTCACTTTATTCGCAAGCGTCACGCGGAAGTTCGTCTTCTCGAAGGCTCCGTCTACAAGCACCCAGGGATTCTGCCCTGTAGGGAAGTTGCCGGCATTGTCCTTGTAACGAGAAAGAGAGGCGAGCGGGACAAGCCTGATAAAGTCGCTCACACGAACCGCGCCCTCGGCATCTTCCGAGTAGCTGTAAGTCACATTCACTTCGTTATTCGTCCGTACGAATTCAGGTTTCAGGTAGACGCCATCCTGCGAGCCGCGCATCCTCTCGACATATTCAAGAGCAGGGTTATCAATGGTCGTAAGCGGTTCGGACATCGTAGCCTCAAGCATTTCGATGCCTCGCAAAGATTTCTTAGACGCTCTCATTATAATGGGCGGGCACTTGTCAACCACGTAATAGAACTTGTCGAAGAATCCGCCTTCGGGCCCAAGCCGCGGAGTCACATGCCCGTATCCGTCATACGAGCCACTGGTCGTACCATACGGGAAGCCGTTCGAAGTCGTGAACGAAATCGTGATGATGGATATCGAATCGTTCGCCAAGGAGGGGTTATCAGCAACAGATACCGTGTGTTTCCAATCAGCCGGGAAGAAACTCTTCACGATGTTCTTCATGCCCCACTCCACGACAAAGCTGTCAAGCATATCTTGGGGACGAAGCTTTCTCTCGAACTTCAGATAAAGTTCATCGACATACCCGTCGCCTTCGTTATCGCGCATTTCTGCAAGCGTGATGGGAACAGGCTTCGGGGTCTCCGCAATTTTTACACCCTGGGCGCAGGGCGATGCCGGATTGAGCTCGTTGAAGGATTCATCCGTGATGTTCATGCCGCTCTTGATACTTGCGATGCCTCCCACGGGAATGTAGCTACCGCCATCGTTCCCAGTCACCACAAACAACCAGTTCTTGCCACCGTTGCTAGGAGTCGCCTGGCCCAAAACCGAAATGCGGTCACCGGAAACGCCCTCGATGGTGAGAGGCCATGATCCCGGAGAAGCAAGCAGCACGGGTTCGGTAAAGGCAATCATCAGCGTGTCTTCGGGAGTGCGAGGAGCAAGATTTTCGAGAATGGTCACGCTCAAAAGTTGCGGTGCGATGCCGTCGACAATCTTGACATTCTCTCGAGCTGTTTCACCCCTGGTCGTGATAAATACGGACGCAGTCCCGCTCGGCGCCGCCGTGGCAGGCACACCGATTCCGTCAAGTGGAATAGAGACTTTGTCGAGCCCCAAAACCGGCTGCGGCACGGAGAGCGTCACGGAATCATTCATGCCTTCCAAAAACACGCGGATACTGTCGAAAGAATAGTTCTCGTCCAAAATGTTGCTGAACACAACCGTCAGTTTGTCAGCCACGTTGTCGCAATCGCTATCCTGTGCAACCACCTGCTTCGGCATCGGGTAGTTGGATTCGGCGTAGAAGGCGGTTATCCTGCTATAATCTTCTTCGTCTTCAGGGTCTTGGTACTCGACGTAGATGGTATCGCCAGGGAAGAACGAAATCTCGTTCGCCCCGCGTTTTTCCTTCGACGTGGACACAGCGGTAATCAATTCGACACTGCGGAACAGGCCCTCCCCGATCGATTCCATCTTGACTTTCAAGGTATCTTGTTTCTTGCCGTTAATGACGTTGACCGTAATTGGGCTCTTTGTCTTCGCCTTGTCCTTATCGGTCAGGTAGATGTAGAATTTCTGATTTGAACTCGGGTCCACCACGCCGTTATTGCCGACAACGTTTCCGTTTTCGTCTTTTACCGCAAGGACGCCGTCGGTCATGTTTGGGCGATTGAATTCGACATAATAGTTGCGGTTTTCAAAAGCACAGCCCCCGTTCTCCCTACATTCGTCACATTCGGGATCGGGCCCGGCAAATACGGTGATGTCAACCTTGTTGCTTCCGACTTTCATCTTAACCGGGATATTCAAATCCCATAAGTCGGTAGCGAGGTTGTAATGGGCGACGACAGTACCGTTGTAGCTCATGTATGATTCGTTGTCGACGACACTGTATTCCAGCGGAATGCGCTCACCATTTGCCCAAATCTGGGTAATGAAGCCACCCTCGGTAATATGGGCGTTGCCCTTCACGAACACAGTCTTGCTGACTTGATTCACCTCCACATGGCTGCCATTGGACACGTTGAACGGTGCATCAAAAGCGACATCCAACTTGTAATCGGCGCGCTTGGTCGCCATTTCCGCCTTGGACGGGCTATAACCCCACACGAATTCATCCTTGCGGTAAACCGACACGTAAGGGTTTATAGGCGCAAGATCGTCGTCACCGAAGTCCTTTTTCTCGCAAGGCAGACCTCCGAAGTCCGCATATTCCCCGTCAGCCTTGGAATGCACTTGCCAGCTCCAGTCTCCCGGATTCAGCGCCAGTTTGTCACCCGCCTGCGATTCCCAGGTATCTCCGTGGTCCTTGCAATAGAATTTCTTTTTGGGAGTATCGTTCATCAAGTCCAGGTGCGGTTCCCATTCACTTCTTCTATCGAACAGCACGTCAATCCTAAGCCTGCTCGTGGACTTGATTTCGGTGGAGCCCAACGGGATGGGGAAATACCATTGCCAGGTTCCATCGGTCGGGTCATAGGTGTCATCGATTTTCTTGGGGAATGTCTTACGGAACAGACCGTCCAACTCCGCATTGGTTTCATCGGAACAGGGCTCGTTGAAAGCCGCTTCACTGTACGCCTGGCAGATATCGCGGCGGATACCCACGTCATAATAGATATCGTCCGTGCCGCGCATGTAAACGCGTATCGTCAGGCTGTCGAACGGACGAACCTCGTTATTGTAAACATTGATTTCAAGACCCGGCATGGGTGACCAAACGTACTGGGACATTCTGACTTCAAAGTCGTACTGCATCACAGGCGTCCTAAACTTTAACGGTTGGCCATTCTCGTTGACATTTGTATAGGATCCATTGCTTTCCACGGCGTAATAGTAGGTGGTTCTTTCCTTGAGGCCGCCAATCTTTACATAGTGGAACATGGTCGGGATTCCCGAAATGTCGGCATTGCCGGCACCGAAATTGAAGGCATAATCCTTTGCATCCGTGTGCGGGATAGTGTCCCAATAGACTTTCGATTCGTATTCCCCGTTCGGGGTGTACCACATGATTTCCGCGGAATCCGCGGTCACGTTGCAGACGGTCACGTTTTGGATATTCGCGTCTTCGATCATGCCGAGAGTCGTAAACGTGAACGGAGTCATCGTGCTATCTACGGCCCATTTTTTTGTCGTGTTGCCGCTTCTCGGGTTAGCCGCTGTGACGTAGAAATAATACGTCGTACCGGGCAGAAGGTCCCGCAGCACAATCTCGTGTTGTTTTTTTCCCGTTTCGGAAGCTACGACAGACGGGTTCTTGACCGATTCCGCCGTATCGAGCGATATGTACACATTGCCGCCTATATCAAGTTTCACGACATAGATAGCCGAATCCATGCTTACATGGCGCTTCTCCACGGTTATAGAGGGAGCGCGATTCAGGTCCTCGGACTTTGCGAGAATGACCGTTGCCGGCAGGAAATTGGATACGGCATCGATGCAGGTATTTTCCGTAAGTTGCCAGTTGTTAAAATGAACGGAAAGGTCGTTTTCCGTCGATGGCGGTAAACCAGGGCCAAGGCCCCCAACAGGAGGACGGTACTTGTACGAAGATACGAGACCGGCAACATTCTTGCCTTCAGGATTCGAACCGCGGTGATGCGGATGCGCATGGTTCTTGTCGCCAACGCCATAAACAAGGGATACATCCCAGGGGTTCATTCCGAGGAAATAGTTCATGTGCGAAACGGCAAGATCTAGAATTTCTTCCGATTTCCAATTTTGCGCAACACCGGTCTGTGGCATAGTGACGTTTTCCAAGTCCTTGGTCACGTCGTAATAGGCAAGCAGTTCAAAAATATTGGACGCTTCATATTTGGTCCACCATTGCGTGGTTTTGACAGGATTGGTAAGCCCCCAAACGGGATCGTAGCTAATTGTTGCGCCACCCCAGCTCGCCTGTCCTGCAGGGAGATCGATTGTCCTTGTTCCTCCGGTCATGACCCCGGCAAGATTTGCGGCCATGGTAAAGGCGACATCCTCGATATAAATCATTCTCTGTTCATTGGAAATTCCGTAGGCATCCGCCTTGGCTTGAGTTTCAAGAATCAGCTTGTAGAAGGCATAAAGGGCGGTCGTGAATACGCTAGCCCAGTCGGAAGCGGCCATGGCCTTCAGGAAAGAGGCTTCCTCGTGGGCGAACCATCCGCCGTTAAACATTCCAGCACCTTTCTTGTCGCTATTGATGAAATCCTTTTTGGTCTGCCCCTTGGCCAAAGACGATTCTTCGACAGCATCATTTAAATAGGTCTTGTCTGCCGTCGCATAGAAAAGGCAAATTGCAGCAAGAGCCATTTCGTCATGGTATCTTGAGCCACCACTGTAGGCCGGCGAATTCGTGAGCATTTTCTTGGCCTTGCCATAATCGTAAAGAGCCTTGGCCACAACCAGGCTTTTATTGGCAAAGGCGGTGTCGTATTTAGCCCAGAGCTTGGATATAATGGCCAATCCTGCGGCAAAGTCCCCAGAAGCGGTACTTCCTAGTTCCGCACCTCCAGCTTGACCGGGACGATCGTCGCTTCTCAAAATTCTGCTTGTGGGGCCTCCTCGATCTTCCACCGTGTTGTCCTGATATTCCGGCGAGCCCCACCATCCGTGATCTTTTCCTATTTCGCCCACAGAAACAGGCATAGCGGAAACGACGCCCTTGGCGGCATCGTAAGCCTTTATAACGTATTCGGCACCGAACTTGGCTTCCCTGAGCATGTCAGGGACATCGTCGGTATTGTTGATTTCGCTTTGTTTAAACGCATAGTTGTCCTGGTCGCGATCCTCGTAAGCCGCGGCGGTAACGGCAAGTTGGGCAAAGCTGTAAGAGATTGTCTGACTTTCTTTAAGATGGTCGCCACAGTCGTACCAGCCACCGGTCATATCCACGCTGGCAAGGGAACCGTCTTTTAGGTGGCTTGGCGGATGGAACCAGGATTCGGAATTACCGCTGCGGTTAATCCCATAGAACTTGAGCACGGCATCGCGAAGCATGGAGTAAACCTTGTCGCTAATGATAAAAGTGGACGAATATTCATTTCCGACCTTTATACGCAACCTTTCGTTCTCGGGCAGTCCATGGGGAAGCGAACCCCTTTTCAAGGCTCCTGACGGCCCCTTTTTCGTTGTCGTGTAACGGGTGTCCCCGCCATCTGTGACCTGGGCATTGTTAGATGCTTTTATTGTCAGCGATGACGATACGGAATTCGAAAGCGTTTCCGAAAAACTCCCGTTTCCAACAACTTCGCCCTTCTCGTTGACGACTTCAAAATCTGTTGCCGACCCGACATACAGTACGTACTTTTGGGGGTCTTGCGGACGATACCCGGCCTGGTTTACACGTATGGGCGACATCTGAATCAACATGGCATCAATGAACGCCTGATTCAAGGAGTCAGGAATTATGTTGTTAGGAGAATACGCGGCAGGCGTATTGATGTCCGGCAAAGAATTGCGCTTGGGACCCGGCGTAAAATTTGTATTGAATACCGTGGAATCCCATGTCAGCGGCCAAACAGGCCGAATCAAGTCGTACGGAGTCGGCAAATCAAGGTCAGCCGCCACCGATGCCACTGCGAAAAATAAAAAAGCTATAAGTCCTTTTCTAAAAGACATAAAGCAACGCTCCTACTAATCCCCAATAAGCTAAAATTTACAGTCAAAATTTTGGACAAGCGCAAAATAACTTTTCCGTAACAAAAAAAATGTTCCCTAGATGTTCTCTGACGCCCAACCCCCTCATACATGATACAGGGGCGCGGGGCTCCAGGCTCGAGGCTCGAGGCACGAGCAACGAGTTATGAGCAGTGAGTTTTCAGATGATTAGTAAGCCGTAAAAAGGTCAAACTCGGAGTTCACCCCCTAACCACCAACCACTGTTTACTAACCACATTCTACATCCTCGCACCTCGAAGGGAGCGTAGCGACCGACCTCACACCTCAAAGGCACGAAGTGCCGACCTCATAGCTCAAAGGGGCTTTAGCCCCGACCTCATAGCCCCTAGATCTTTATCCTTGAGATTGCTTCAGGGCTTCGCCCTTCGCAATGACAAATCCCTAGATTCTAGCCCCTAGATCCTATCCCCTCTTTTCTATCTTTTCCACTATGAAGAAGATCGCATTTCAGGGCCGTCGCGGGGCCTACAGCGAAAGCGCCGCCTATCACCTGTTCGGAAACGATATCGAAGTCATTCCGATGGATACCTTCGAGCAGATTTTCCAGGGCATCGAGACCGGCGCCGTAGACGGCGGGGCCATCCCCATCGAAAACTCCACCGCGGGTTCCATCTACGACAACTACGATTTGCTGTACAAGTGGCGTCACCCCATCGTGGGCGAAGTCAAGTTGCAGATTTCGCACAGCCTGTGCGCACTGCCCGGAGTGAAAATCGAAGACCTTAAAGAAGTCCTGAGCCACCCGCAGGGCCTTGCTCAATGCAGCCGCTTTTTCGGGCGCAACCCAAACATCAAGAGCACGGCGTTCTACGACACCGCAGGCAGCGCCGAAGAAATTGCCAAGCGCGGCGATAAAACCGTAGGCGCTATCGCTAGCGCCTACGCCGGCAAGTTCTATGGCCTCGACATTCTGGCCGAGGGCATCGAGAACTTGCCGGGGGTGAACTTCACCCGGTTTTATGCCATCCAAAAAGTGGCGAACCCCCTCCCCGAAACGGGCAAAATCAAGACGACTCTGCTCTTCATGCTGAGCGATTCCGGCAGATCCGGCGCACTCCATGCCGCACTCGGCTGCTTTGCCAAGCGCGACCTGAACCTCACTCGCATCGAGAGCCGCCCGCATCCCGACCGCCCGTGGGAATACATTTTCCACCTTTCCTTCGAAGGCAACCCGAAAGATGCCACCGTCGTCGAAGCACTGGAAGAACTCCAGAGCTACTGCGATTTCGTGTACCGCCTCGGAAGCTTCCGCGAAGGCACTACGGAGAAGCTGAGCTATTGAGGCACGAGGCGCGAGCTATGAGCTATGAGCGGTGAGCAATGAGCGGTGAGCAATGAGCACCTCACACCTCAAAGGCACGGAGTGCCGACCTCATTGCTCAATGCTCTGAATTCTTTATTACTTTTTATCCATCCTGCGGCGAAGCCGCCTAACTTTAACCTCAAAGGGAACTCCGTGACCGAGCTCATAGCTCAAAGCGTAGCGACCTCATACCCACTATGTCCTACACACGTACCGACCGCAAATTCAACGAATACCGCAACCTCAAGATGACCACCGGCTTCATCTCCAGTGCCGACGGTTCCGTGCTCATCGAGATGGGACGCACCCGCGTCATCTGCAACGCCACTCTCCTCCCGAAGGTCCCCGACTGGCTCGCCGGCCGTGGCACCGGATGGATTACCGCCGAATACTCCCTGCTCCCGCAGAGCACGGGCAAGCGCGTGGAACGCGAACGCAAGGGTGCCAGTGGCCGCACGCAAGAAATTCAGCGCCTAGTAGGCCGTTCCCTCCGCGGTGCCGCCGATCTCGCCGCCCTCGGCGAGAACGCAATCGTCGTCGATTGCGACGTCATCGAAGCTGACGGCGGCACCCGCACCGCAAGCATCATCGGCGGCTTTGTCGCCCTCGCCATCGCGCTCAAGAAAATCAAGGAACGCCTCGGCATCACGCAACAAATCCTCAAGCACGGCATCACCGCCATTTCCGTAGGTGTCGTCGATGGCAAGCCGCTCTGCGACCTTTGCTATGTAGAAGATTCCGCTGCCGATGTCGACATGAACGTCGTGATGCAGGACGCCAAGAACTTCATCGAAGTGCAAGGCACGGGCGAACACGCCAGTTTCGACCGCAATATGCTCAACACGCTCCTCGACCTGGGCGAGAACGCATGTAAGGACATCTTCAAAAAGCAGATGGAACTGATTGGCGGCGAATTGCCGTAGCCCCTAAACCTTCCATTCACAGAAATTCTTGAGCATGGCGAGTCCAACGTCGCCGCTCTTTTCCTGGTGGAACTGCGTCGCAATTAAGTTGTCCTTACCCACGATTCCCTGGAACGTCTGCGTGCCGTAAGTCGTCTCGGCAAAGGCATATTCTGCTGGCACCTGCGGGTGGTAGGAATGCACATAATAGAAGTCGCAACCGCTGCGGATGCCCTTCATAATCGGGTGTTCACGGGTGAACACCACTTGGTTCCAGCCCATGTGCGGGATCTTGAGGCCCGGTTCGTCCTTGAAGCGTACCGCCTTGCCCGGAATCAGCCCGAGCGTCTTCACGCCACCGTCCTCCTCGCTTTCTTCGAGGATAATCTGGCAGCCAATGCAAATACCGAGCACCGGGTTCCCAGCTTTCACCACCGTCTTGATGGCCTCGCCAATTCCGGTCTTCGTCAAAGTTTCCATGGCCGATGCCGCAGCACCCACACCCGGGAAAATCAACCGAGTCGCCTTCGCAATTTCGTCGGCATCGCGACTCGACTTCGCATCCACGCCAATATGCGAGAGCGCGTTCATCACGGACGTCAAGTTACCGGCATTATAGTCGACCACGATTATAGGATTTGCGGACATAGAAACCTCTCTTAGCTAGCCCAAAGATAGAAACATTTTGAAGACTAGAGTCACCCACGCACACACGCGGATCAGGTGATTAAAAAACGATTAATCACTGATTAATCACTTTTTTGAGCACTTCACTGAAACCGTTTTCAGCGTTTTTAGGTTTATTTAGCCATCTTCTAACATTGGCACGATTCTTGCAAAGATAATTGCGAAAGAAACTATTAGAAAGGAGAACCCATGTCTGAGAATACGGCAGAAAACAGCAACGACGCCCTGATTCAAAAAGAATCCGCATCATTCGATTGTCTTGCGGTGACCAACGTGCAAATTTTCGCTTTCAAAGAAGGAATGTCCCTTGGCAAAATCAAGGCAATGGCTTCGGTTGTCCTAAACGACCAATTTCAAATTCGCGGACTTCGCGTCATCGACGGCATAAACGGATATTTCGTCAGTTACCCGTGCGATCCGTTTTTTAAGGGAGAAGAAACCCGCTACGTCTGCACCCCGATTACACGCCAGCTCCGTGAGCATATTGAAAACTGCGTCCTTGAACGCTATCAACAGTGCATGAACTAGCCGTAGGTAAAAATTGTTTCGCAGAATCCGTTCTTACTGTCTGTTTGGAATTAAGGCCGTCCCGGTTAGTGTCGAAGTTGACGCTTCACAGGGTTTACCGGGATTCACCTTGGTTGGGCTTCCGGACAACGCAGTGAGGGAATCCCGCGAGCGGGTCGTTTCAGCCATCCGCTCCGTAGGAAAGGTGGTGACAGGTTTCCGAACAACGGTGAACCTGTCACCCGCGGACTTGCGCAAGGAAGGTTCCGCACTCGACCTACCTCTTGCGATTGGTTTACTTGTATCCACAGGCGAAATCGAAATTCCTAAACTGGAACGGTATGTCTTTGTTGGAGAACTATCTCTTGACGGGCTTTTGAAACCCGTCAGGGGTGTGCTTTCGGTAGCGATGAGTTTGCCACGAGGGGACGAAAACATACTCGTCATACCGAAAGCAAATTCCGCAGAGGCTTCGCTAGTCGAAGGCCTGCGTTACATAAGTGTAGATACTTTATCCGAGTGCATTGAAATCTTGGAAGGCGGGGCGGGAAGTTCCATATACGTAGCTAAAGGGTTGACACAAAAAGCCGCTCCGCCTTCCTCGTCCATCCCGGACTTCAAGAATGTCGTCGGGATGTCCAACGTAAAAAGAGCACTTGAAGTGGCCGCCGCCGGCGCCCACAATTTCTTGTTGGTCGGTTCGCCTGGCGCAGGCAAGACGCTGTGCGCCCGATGCTTGCCGGGAATCCTTCCCGAAATGACCGACGAGGAAATCCTGGAAACGACAAGAATCCACTCCTGCGCTAGACGTTCTGGAGATTCCGAAGCATTTAGGCCGATTCTCTCCCGGCCATTCCGCACGCCGCATCATTCTGCATCAATGGTATCACTCGTAGGCGGCGGGGCGAGGCTCCTTCCCGGTGAAGCGAGCCTCGCCCATAACGGAGTTCTATTCCTGGACGAGTTACCGGAATTCAACCGAGGCGTACTCGAAGCCCTGCGCGAACCCATGGAAGACGGAGCTATCTCGGTAAGCCGGGCCAGCGGGACCGTCGTGTGGCCAGCCCGCTTCATGATGGGAGCCGCGATGAATCCATGCCCCTGCGGTTTTGCGATGGACCCAAAGCGAGCATGCACATGCCTGCCCGAAGCTCGCAAACGTTACAAGGAACGAATCTCAGGCCCACTGCTCGACCGTATCGACATCCAGGTAAGCGTTCCCCCAGTAGACGCAGGCAATTTCATCGGAAAGCCCGAAGGGGAATCGTCGGCGACTATACGCAAACGTGTCTGTGCGGCACGCAACATCCAGCACAAGCGGTTCTCGGGAACCCCATTCAAGGCCAATGCGGAGATGTCTTCGGAATGCGCGCAACGCTTCGCCATGATGACATCTGCGACAGAACGTTTTGCTGTTTCCGCTGCCGACAAAATGAACCTGAGCGCACGTGGCTACTACAGGCTCCTAAAGGTCGCACGAACAATTGCCGACCTGCGGAACAACGAATCTATAGAAATTAGCGATCTATCGGAAGCGCTGAGGTACAAAACCTACAGCTAGACTAACGCCTGACAACGACACTCGATTCGGCTCCAGCCGCACCGGGAATTGCATTGGGCTTACACACGCGGACTTCGGCTTCCAAAACCTTGGGATAGTGTTGTAGAATATACTTGGCCGTCTCGACGACCAAGGTTTCTTCCAATTGGAAGCAAGAAAGGCGGATGAACCGTTGAAGGTCTTCCGCCAATTGTGCATAATCTATTGAATGGGCCAAATCCTCGTTGCGAGCGGCCTGGGTAAAATCCACCATAATCGAAACATTGAGAACTATGGGCTGCTCGTTTTCCCTTTCGAAAGGAAGGGTCCCGATAATGCAGTTGAACTCAAGGTCCTTGAGTGAAATCTTACCCGGATTGATTACCATACGAACAGGACGATTGCAGCCGTCAGAGACACAGCCGTCACACCGAACCAGATGTTACGGGCCGTAGCATAGGAGTCCTGCGTCTTCTTGTTAATATCCATGCGTTCCTGCAACCAGGCGACAGTCCATCCATCCGCAGTCGCTCCATACTTGCTTACAGCTTCCTCGCAGTTTTTGTTACCATCGCAACGATTTATAATCTTGTCGTTCAACGTGCCGAGACTGTCGTAAGCGTCCCGAGCCTCGTTGGCCTTCATGTGCTGGTAAACGCCCATGACAGCACTACCCACGGCCACCGCAGAAAGGGCTACAGCAGACCAGAAACGGACTTCGTCGGCAATACCGAAACGGTCAGTGGCATTTTCAGAAGCATCGCTTGCAGCGTAATCGCGGGCATCAGCTTCCCTATTGCTACGATCAAGGTTGCCCTTGACATCGTATTCTTCTTCGTCTTCGCAATCCGGATCGTACTCGTCACATTCTTCTTCGTCTTCTTCGACACGGGGCTTCTTGGCAGCGACCGGAGCCGGAGCTTCATCCTCTTCTTCCTCGTCATCGTCAACCGCGGGTGCCGGAGCTGCCGCCACCGGTTCGTCGTCCTCGGCGCCCTTGAGTTCCACAGGAGCGTTATTCACGTAGGCAATGGCGCTGGACATGCCGGGCACATAGATGAACTTGCCGTCGAAATAAACCTTTTCGGCGTCTTCTTCAGCATCCATGCCCTTGCGTTGATAAATCTTGGCTTTGACGATAGCGCTATAGCTGGCACCTTCGGCGGTAAGCGGGGTGAGGGACGAGAGGTCGCCTGCACGGCCCTGATAAAGCTGATACATTGTTTCGGACTCACCAAACGGGTCCTCAAACTTTTGGCGCACAACCAAACGGCCAGACTGGAGAGAGCCGACTTCGGAGGCCGGTGCCTTCTTCAATTCGCCACCAAACTCCGCAGTAATATAACTATCGGGAGAACCGACATCCGTTGCATCGAAACCATCGATATCATAGGGACCGGCGAAAGCGGTAAGTGCTGCGCAAAGAACTAAAAAAGATAGACGTTTCATCTTCTGCTCCAATAAGCTCAAATTTCAAGTGAAATATATAAAAAAAAAGCCAATTATTTCCAAGTTTCCGAAATTTGACATATAATATAGGCTTATTTAAAAAATAAATGATTTACAACACGAGTTATTGCACTTTTTTTACGAACCGGCTTTGTAAAAAATTCTACATTTTGAGCGGAAATTTTAACTCTAAACCCCAAAAGAAGGTGCTACAATGGCAAAGCTTTCTATTGAAGATCTCGAACTCGCCGGCAAGCGCGTGTTCATCCGTGTCGACTTCAACGTTCCGCAGGACAAGGTGACTGGCGAAATCACCAACACCAAGCGTATCGAAGCCGCCCTCCCGACCATCCAGTACGCTCTCGACAAGGGTGCAGCCGTCGTGCTAGCCTCTCACCTGGGCCGTCCGAATGGCGAAAAGAACATGAAGTACACGCTCGCTCCGGTCGCCAAGAAGCTCGAAGAACTCATCAAGAAGCCGGTGAAGTTCCTCGCCGACTGCGTCGGTCCGGAAGTCGAAGCCGCCTGCGCCGCTATCAAGCCGGGTGAAATCATCCTCCTCGAAAACCTCCGCTTCCACATCGAAGAAGAAGGCAAGAGGAAGATCAAGAACGCCGATGGCACAGAAACTAAGGAAAAGGCCGACAAGGAAGCCGTCAAGGCCTTCCGCGCAAGCCTCACCAAGCTCGCTGACGTCTACGTGAACGACGCTTTCGGTACCGCTCACCGTGACCACTCTTCCATGACGGGTGTTGAACTTCCGCAGCGTGCCGCTGGTTTCCTCATGAACAAGGAACTCAAGGCTTTCGACCAGGTGCTCAACAATCCTCCGCGTCCGTTCCTCGCCATCCTCGGCGGTGCCAAGGTCGCTGACAAGATCCAGCTCATCAACAACCTCCTCGACAAGGCCGACAAGATCATCATCGGCGGTGGCATGGCTTTCACCTTCAAGAAGGTCCTCAACAACATCGAAATCGGTTCTTCTCTGTTTGACGAAGAAGGCGCCAAGCTCGTTCCGGATCTGATGGCCAAGGCCAAGGCTGCCGGCAAGGAAATCATCCTCCCGGTTGACTACATCGCTGCCGACAAGTTCGCTGCCGACGCTGCCACGAAGGCTGTCTCTGACGCCGAAGGCATTCCGGCTGGCTGGATGGGCCTCGATGTGGGTGCCGAGTCCACCAAGCTTTTCGTTGACGCTATCAAGTCCGCCAAGACCATCGTTTGGAACGGCCCTGCTGGCGTGTTCGAATTCGAAGCCTTCGAAAAGGCCACCAAGGCTATGGCCGACGCTATCGTCGAAGCTACCGCTGCTGGCGCAATCACCGTGATCGGTGGTGGCGATACCGCTACGGCTGCCAAGAAGTATGGCGCTGACAAGAAGGTGACCCACACTTCTACGGGTGGTGGTGCCTCTCTCGAACTCCTGGAAGGTAAGGTGCTTCCGGGCGTCGCTGTCCTTACTGATAAGTAATTTTTCCATTTGCTTCGCGATACGGCGTCACGAATCCGCTCGCCGTACGCTTTGTACGGCTTCGGGCTTCGTTCCTGGTCTCGCTCGCAACTGAAAAAATTCCTGACTTTAAAGCCCTGCAAGTTTTTGCAGGGTCTTTTGTTTCTATTCGCCTCTAAGAAAAAATTGAATTTTAGGAATCTCGATGGAAATCGAGATTCTTTTTTTTCGCTCGCAACTGAACAAATGTTGTCATTGCGAACCCCGTAGGGGTGAAGCAATCTCCATCCAGAATTTTATAGGAGTTCCCGTTCGCGGGGGTTCTTTTTTTGCAAAAATTTTGGTCATCTTTTACGAAAAAATGCAATATGGACTTTTTTTTATCGTTGCAAAGCCCTTTTGCGAATTTTGATTTATTTTTTTGACGTGATTTGTTACAAAGTCTTTGGCAGGAATCTGTTATTGGAGTTTTAGGTAATGGCGATGCGTTCGATAATCGTTGCATTATTCTTGACCTTGGCCGCTTTTGCCCAGGAACCTCCTGCTTATTATTATTCGCCAACCGGCCCCGATGTAAAATATATCTATAACACGCAGCTAGACTCTATTGAAGCTCATTACATGAGCAAGATCGACCGCAGCACACAATTAGGACTTCGCCATAAATCGATTTCTACAAATTTTTTTATTGGCGGTGGAATCGGGTTAGCCGCAAGTGCCGCCACAATGATGTACATAGTCCACACAGACAAAGAACATCAAAAAGAACAAAAAGAACGACAACGCAACGATTCCACTATTTACGAGCCACCAGTAGATGGAAATCCTTTACCTTTTCTCTTTATTATAGAAGCTGGTGTAACTGTTGGTTGCATTGTTGCAGGCACCATATTTAGGATTACAGGCAACAAAAAACTCCGGAACGCGGAATATTTCAAGAAACAGCTAGAAATCTACCGTCAACAAAAAAACTCCGTAAGTCTAGAAATATTGCCGACCTACAATCCCATCCGCCAGGCATTCGGCGGGAACCTGCTACTCGATTTCTGACTTTTATTCTTGTCCCCTAATAACAGCGATCTTTTCTCACTGTTATGTTATTTTTTCCATATTCGGCATCCCCACTTTCAAGAAAAAAACTTAATTTTTCTTACATGAAACAAATTATTCTTTCTATCGTATTTTTTGGAGTTCTCCTGGCCAATGCCCAGGAAATGGACACGACCTTCGTGGTAAATGAACAGGGACAAACGGTCGGAATCATCCACGAAAAGGGAACAGTCCCCATAATGCCTCAGCAGCAACAGTATCCCACGCAGCCTATGCAGCCACAGCCGATGCAACCGCAACCCATGGACCCCCAAGCAAATTCTGCGTTTGGCATTGACAGCACCGAATACTATCAATCCTTAATCGACAGATACACGACTTCTGGAAACAAACTTAACGGAGCGGGCATCGGCATGATGATTGGTGGCGGTATCGGTACGGTAGTCGGCCTTGCCATGTTTGTAGCGGGAATGAGCGAAGACAACTGCGAAGAGACAACCGCTAATAACTATGAGTGCGAAGGAAACGCCCTTGATGTTGGAGGCTCCATAATACTCGGTGCAGGAATTGGCGTATTGACAACCGGCATCATCCTCAAGATTGTCGGCGGTTCCAAAATCCGTAGAGCAAACCGCTACAACGATATTCTTGCAAACTACCAGTCGAGAAGGCAATATTCCATGAGACTGCACCTTGATCCGGTAATCAACCTCCTGCAAAACAAAGCGGGAGCAAAGTTGGCACTAGAATTCTAAAGGTTATTCACATGAAGCAATTTATTCTTATTTTAGCGTTTTTTGGAATACTCTTGGCCCATGCCCAGGAGATGGACACAACCTTCGTCATAAACGAGCAGGGGCAAACGGTTGGCATTATTCATGAAAAGGGAACTATTCCCGTCATGACAACTCAGCAGCCGCAACAATATCCGATGCAGGCACAACCCGCGCCATACCAGCCGAATCCGGCATTCGGATACGACAGTACATTATATTACCAGTCTATTATCGCCAACTACACGCGGTCCGGCAACAAATTCCGCAAAATCGGCAATGGCATGATGATTGGCGGAGGAATCGGCGCCGGAGTCGGCTTATTCCTTTTTATTGCCGGCATGTCACAAATAGAAACATGTGACGATGGCTACTCCGATGACTATAGTTGCGAAGATGATGGAGCAGTAGCGGCCATATCGGGCTACCTTCTTATGATTGGTGGCGCGGCCGTATTTAGCGTCGGCCTACCCCTCAAGATTGTCGGCGGCTCCAAACTCCGTAGAGCAAACCGCTACAACGATATTCTCATGAGATACCAGATGAAGCGGCAATATTCCATGAAGTTGCGGTTAAACCCGTTGATTGACCCCATCAACAACAACTTTGGTGGACAGTTGGCACTGGAATTCTAAACTCATGTCTATCGCGGAACTAGCAAAAAATTTTCACGCCGAGCATCGCGGCAACTGCGCGATGTCTGTCGCTTACGCATTTGCCCGCGCCAGCGGGAAAACCGAAAAAGAAGCCGTGGAATCTGCTGAAATGTTCCGCAATTTCGGAGGCGGGCGCGCCCCCAACGGCACTTGCGGTGCCCTGTATGCAGCCATGATGATGCAGCCGGACCATGTAGAGGCTCTGGAAGCGTTCTTTAGGCGTGGGGCAAAGGGATTCACCCATTGCAAGGAAATCCGCCCCAATGCGATTATCTCGTGCAACCGCTGCGTCGAATTGGCTGGCGAGGCACTGGACTTCTTGTCGAAATAGGACCCCGCCGGAAACATTCCACACATGATTCTGAAACCGACCCCCTCTTGGACTACTGAATCGGCAACAGTCTTGCCGACCGTGCTTGCTAATGTATCTATCAGCAGAGACGCCCTACTAGTGGAGTTCACCGTCGAGGAACCTATAGACTGCTTCCGAGCCGAAGTAACCGAAGACAACGGACGTTGCTGGGAAGATTCCTGCGTCGAAGTGTTTATTCAAGACCCGGCCGGTTCCGGCGAATATTTCAATTTCGAAACAACAAGTCGTGGGTTCATGCTCGCCGCGCACGGTAAGGACCGTGAACACAGGCAAACACTCCCCCCCGATGTTATTGGCAAAATTTCACGAACAAAACAGACTGCGAGTGTCGTAGGGAACCTTGTCTGTTGGGGAATGATAATTCAAATTCCGGCCGAGATATTCGGGATTCCCAGTTTCGAGGGAATCCGCCTGCGCGGGAACCTCTACAAGTGTGCCGACAAGGCGAAAAAGCCTCACTACCTGTGCGCCTTCCCCATACAAACGGAAAGGCCGGATTTTCACCGGCCCGAGTTTTTCCAAGAAATCTAGCAGAGAATTATTCGTCCCTTCTGAGATACCCTGTCTTCAGGATTCTGTATTCGGTGTGGCCGTCCTTGAACTTGAAGTCGATGCGCCAGACATAGACACCGGTAGCCACCTTCCTGTCCCTATTGGAACGGTGGTTCCAGCTCAGGTAGCCAATCTTTGCGCGGTTCTTGTCGTTGCCGCGGATCTTCGAATCCATTTCACCATCATAGCCGAACTTCTGCTTCATGTTCGCCACCACGTTGGCGAGGTTGTCATAGATGTAGATGTTCGCCTCGTAAGGTGCGACAGACGCAATCTTGACAACCGTCAGGCTGTCCGGCACTTCTTCCCAGGAATCGCCACCCTGCGGAATCCATTTCTGCTTCTTGTGCTTCTTGCTGGAGCCATGCACCGGCTCAACAGCAGAGACTTCGTAGAGGTAGACCGTCTCGTCGCGGCCTTCGATTTTTACACCACCGCGGCCCATGGAGTTGCCCTCGGCATCAACGAAGGTCGCCTTCGGGTTCGTCGTGATGCAGTAGTCCTTCATGATGGCGTAATCCGCAAGCACAAACTTCCAAACAAGTCCAGCAGAATCGACAATCGGATCGACCTTCGAGCGGACAGGGCTATACACGGTGTCCTTGCAGGTCTTAGAATAGCGGAACAGGTCCTTCCATGCGGTCTTTTTACCGATGTTCGTAATGCCTTCCGACATCGTGATTACCAGGGTGTCCGGGGCCACGTCTTCCGAGGCGTCCAGATATTCCTCCATCGAAATCTGACCGGGGCGCTTCACGGCCTTCACCGGCACGGCGCCAATCATGTCCCTCAGCATCGTCTTC